>FLNX01004308.1_pt1 | contig 88248 bp, 78 predicted proteins | sample 1140341 | NCBI WGS metagenome assembly FLNX01 (sample SAMEA3878208, study PRJEB12797) | bioreactor metagenome | biome: Moose rumen | place: Sweden | collected 2011-10
TCAACGAGCAGATTTCACGGTGCTGGGCATCGATCGTGGCACGCATCGAACGCAGCAGTTCCGTCACCTCGGCTATCATCGGCGCTATGTTATCACTCTGGTCTTTCACACTGCAAATTTACAAACAATATGCCATGCGACCAAGGATTTTGCTGATTATTTTGCGTTTATTTTATTGAATATCAAATAGTTGTATCTGTAGAATCGCTCAAATGAAATCATTCGCACACTTATACTGGATATTCAATTCTCAGAGAGTTGAGCAACAGATAATTTTTTCGCTGAATAGTTACACAATTAAATTATTATGTTAATAACTACAAAAATAACACATTTTCCGTTTTTTTGAGTAATTCTCAGTTAAAAACTTCAATTATTTTGAATGATAAGAGACATAATATAATAATTTTTAAATGTAAAGAGTAGCTGAAAGATTTGTACTACTTTCTAGTTCCCAATCTTTCTATATTCATAAGTAACTTGATATTCGGAGATTCGATGTCCCATCTTGGGACAATAGAATCCCAGTTTTTCACAATGAAATCGTACAATTTTATGAAATCATCTTTAGTGCTGTAGTCAAAAACAACTTTTATGGATTCTAAATAACGTAGAGATTCGGCTCTTGCGAACATTTCAAATGGTCGTCTCATATTGCATGCATACAACAAGTTATGGGGATACCATCTATGCACAGATAAGATATTATTTTCAGGATGCCCTAGATAATACAACCAACAAACGAAGTCCGCTTGGCAAATATCATTCATATCTAAGTATTTACATGATGCCATTCGATCATAGAAAATTTTCGCTTGCAATGAATAATATGGATTGGATCTTCGTTCATTCTGATAGTGTAGTGAATACAAGTAGTGATCAAAGACACAATAATTATATGTTGTCTCAGCTATCGTTGTTGAATGCTTGTTGTAAAATGTCCCTGCTAGAATATATGATACTCCATCGAAACACTCTTTTTTGAGTAAAAGCGCAACAAAACATAACATCAACTCATATTCAATGAATTTCATATTATCTTCTTCTTGTTTATATGGATGACTAATACCATTTCGCGTGAAAGTATATTGGTGTATATCTTCAAAGAATCTAATATAGTCATTCACTACATCAACTAATAACCCATTATTACATACAGAGTATAAAACATCTAGCCATTCCTCCCTATAAGGTGCAAATTCATTGATATTATCAATTACTTGATTATAGAAATTTTCACCATTCTTATAGGATGGGAGTTGAAATGTGTATAAATTAGAAGAAAACCTGGATAAGTATTCTCGTACTGCACCAGGAGCACTGGAACGACCTTCTGAAATTAATGACTTAACTCGTCTATATGTAGTTGTTGTTCCTAACGACTTTTTATCATCAGATAATATGTAATCTGGAACCCTACCTAACTGAGGTTTTATGTATAATGGCTTATTGAAAATCCAGCGGATCAGTTCCTCAAATTTTGTTGTATACTTGTTAGGATCTGTAAAGTCTATGTATTTACGGGATCCATAGTAAATCGGCAGGTATGGTTTGCCAGTTTCTTCATTTATCTCGAAAGCAGCAACAACAAATTTTCCCTCATCTGTCTGTTCGTATATTTTTCTCGAAATTATTTGCGCTTCAGTACCAGCGCCTCCTGTTCTTTTGTCTGATTTCTCAGAATACTTCTTGTCACAAATAATGAGGACTTTTTGTATTTCAGGATTGGCAACCATCTGCTCCATAAATGCGTCAGCATCTTCTCCTTCTTTAAGGTTCCATTTGTCAAGAATAACATCAATGCCATTTTCTACGAGCTCTGTTGCGATATTCAGGACGCGCTGTTCATGTTCAGGATTGCTCCAACTATATGACATAAATACTTTTGGACTATTCATATGCGTATTACTCCTATTTTATCTAATTAATCATTCAAACTCTAATAATGAAACCACTAGAAACCTATGTTTCATTCTAATTGCAAATTTCGCCATTTTTTTTGATTTTTGCAAGAATAGAGGAAGGAAAACATATATCTTTGTAGTTGTAAGTGCTTTCATGGTAAATGTAGCTCTTGCTTAAAAAATATTTTCTGTAAGTTTATCCTCATAAAAAACGGCGGCAAATCCTTAGAAATACCGTCGTTTTTTCATATAACTTTTTAAGGTCTATCAGGTACTGGGAGATTGCCATGCCTTCCATTTTGCCGGGATAGTATACGTCAGACTGCCTACAGAGACATTATCCGGCATAACTGCCTGTTGAAAACGCCTGAGGTTCTTATGCATATGAATGGGTTTTGAATGGTGGCGAAGCAAGTTGTCCTTAATGTCAAGACTACTGCTTGATGGTGGAAAATAAACCTTGAGCTTGATGGCGTGAAAATTACGCCTAATCATATCAAGAGGCGGGATAAGGTCAGTGTCAGCACTGACAAGGGATACCACATCTGTTTTCTTGCAGACGCAATCCTCAATCATACGAACTGATATATTAACGTCAGTTTTCTTCTCCTCTGGTCTCGAAATGTTGCCCTTGCAATAGGGACATTCGTAGTGTTTCTCCATGTACTTTCCACGAACAATTTCAAAACGAGTACCATTTATAAGTCGATTCGCGTTCAGGAAAGCACTTTGTCGGCTGTTCTTTTGCGGACTAAGAGGTGAAGCGGTAAAGTAAATCACTTTCTCGAGAACTTGGTCAGGCCCCAAGAAACTCTCACACAGTTTCACCATGTCAATCCAATAACAGGCAGCCCAAGCATTGTCAGCCTTTCGGCTACGCTTGAGACCAAAGTAGAAATTAAAGCCATCAATATAGAATGTAACTCTTTTAGCCATAGCAGGTTATTAATTAAAAGAAAAGCCACTCGAAAGTGGCTAATTCCCTACAAGAAAGTAGGGCGTTGCTTGTTTGTTGGTGCAAAGATACAACTTCGGACCCCAAATTTCCAAATAAAAACGCAAAAAATGAAAGAAAAATGCTGAAAAACATATTTTTGTGAACAAAATTGAGGTCAATCAATGCATAATATTTGTCTTTTATCAGTAACTTTGCATTAACAAATAATTAATTAGTTTCAGTTATGATATACCACTATACAAGTCTTGAATCTCTTGCTTGCATTCTTGAAAGTCGTTGCTTGAGATTTACAAGGCTAGATCTTGTTGATGATCCCAAAGAATACTCATTCATAAAAGATGGATTCAATCCTGCTAAATACGTATATGTTTCTTGTTGGACGGAATCGCATGAAGAAACAATACCTCAATGGAAAATGTATGGAAACAATGGAAAGGGTGTCCGAATTGCGATAAAACCTGATGTATTCAATATCATCGAGGATGATAAGTATCGACTGTTGTTCCCGCTAGATTATTTTGTAGATAAGGATTATATTATAATGCCAGATCTTGGCAAAAACAATCAGCCATTGTATAAAATCAATTACATCAATGATCTACATTATGCTAAGGGTAAAATGTTCTTAGATGATAGCATTGACTTTAAAGAAGTGGCTATCTATAAAGGCCCAGAGTGGTCTTTCCAAAAAGAATGTCGTTTCATTCTGTACGTATTACCAAAGTCAGTTGGGGATAAGAGTTATAGCCCCCAACAGGCTGTCTTAAGACGACTAATACCAAATCACAATTATCTTGATATACCTATTTGTGATACCGCATACAATTCTATTCAAATCACTCTTGGCCCATCTTCTTCTTATGCAGAAGAACTCATTTTACGTTCTCTTCTAAAAAAGTATTTGGGTCACGAGAATTTCGATAAAAGTGTTTTTACATATTCTATTTCAAAATAACTAGCCTTTGTTGATTGACAGGGTAGTTCTCTTCTTACAGTATTTTCAATCTTTGTGGTTGTGGATGGCTTTATGGTATATATCTTGGTCGTTTTTGGGCTTTATGGCTGACTTTAAGGCTGTTGCAATGGGGCAAGTCTTTCCGCTTGGATGAGTTGCCCGAGTTTTCGAGAAATGTGCTGGAGGTCATGCGCCAGCCGTTAGAGGACAGGATTATTAGTATTAGTAGGGCAAAATATAGTACCGAGTACCCCGCCTCGTTCATGCTTGTGGCTTCGATGAATCCGTGCCCGTGCGGGTACTACGGTCATCCCAAGAAGAAATGCGTCTGCAACGAGTACCAGCGCACGCACTACATGAGCAAGATTTCGGGCCCGCTGCTCGACCGCATCGACCTGCAGATCGAAGTCCAGGCCGTCGATTTTGACCAACTGTTGTGCAAGCCGAGCGCAATGCCAAACTCGTTTGAGCATTGCCGAGGCGCAGCCAACAGAAGCCGTAGGCAGATGTCCAGTAAGGCCCCAGGCGAGCCCAGCGCCGCCATCCGCCAACGTGTCATCGCCGCCAGAATGCTCCAAGAGCGCCGCTTCAAGGACGAACCCGGTATCCACTGCAACGCCCAGATGACCCCGTCCCTGCTGCACAAATACGCCGAGCCCAACGCCGCCGGCCTGGAGAAACTCAAAGACGCCATGGAACGCATGAACATGAGTGCCAGGGCCTACGACCGCATCCTCAAAGTCGCCCGCACCATCGCCGACCTCGAAGCCTGCGCCGACGTCCTCGACCACCACATCATGGAAGCCATCGCCTACCGCAACCTCGACCGCCCCACGTACATGGGCCACACATTGTAGTTTTTTGCTGCCTCATCAATACAAACCTATGCAAGGAAGCACAATTCGTTGATAACGAATGCATTGAAACAACACTGGGTTGTTAAGTGTTTCTTAACAACTGCTTAAAAAAATTACATCAAAAGAACCGTCCCTATTTTCCTATGGTCATGCACTGGAGCATCTTGTTATCCAAGAGTTGCGTGCCTATATGGCTTACCGCCAGCCATTGAAGTCGCTCACCTATTGGCACACGCTGGACAACAGATATGAAGTGGATGCAGTCCTCGGTGATGCCGAGGTTGCTATCGAAGTCAAATCTTCCAAGAACGTCGGTTCGCATGACACTAAGGGGCTGAAAGCCTTCGGTGAAGAACATCCCGAAGCGAAGTTGTATCTTCTTTCACTTGAAGATCGTCCCCGCAAGTTCAATGGTGTTGAAGAATGGCCAGTCGAGCAATTCTTCAAACGCCTTTGGTCCGGCAAAATCATTTGACCGCATCCTCTGGGGTCGCCCGCGCTATCGCCGACCTCGAGGGGTTTTCAAACAACTAATCAGTCTGAACTTTCCGAAAGCATCCGCACACGTGGCCTGTGCCGACATCCTCGACCACTACAACAGGGTCGCACATCAGCCTCACCGCAACCTCGACCGCACCTTTGGACAGCAGCCTAAAGTGTCTTAGCTATGATCACACTTGATCACACTCAAATAGCATTTTTCTTTGTGTTTTTCCTCTAATCGATGATTAGTTTCCCGGTTGAAGTGCAACCATTAGACGAGTGCACAAGATATAAATAAGTGCCGTGAGGCAGCTGTCTGGTTACTAATTGTATCTGTCGTGTGTGGGCCTTTATCATCTGGCAATGAACGAGTTTGCCACCGAGATCCAATATCATTAAATTGCCATCTTTGGGCACTTCTTGCTCTAAACTAATAAACACAGTCATAGCTCCATGAGACGGATTCGGCCTCACGGAAGAATGGAACATGTCTTCACGTATTGAGTTTATTCCAGAGTCATCAGATACCACCATCACTCCACTACTGAACATGACTCTTCCTCCAACTAACATTGGATCTATTAATCGGCCTTCAATACGTCCATCATACCTTCCTATGACAACATTATTTTCGTTGATAAATAACGAAACATCATTTCCACTATCATCTGTACACTCAAAAACTCCTTCGATCAAACCGTTTTTTGTAAAAAGATTTCGAGTGAGATAAAGCCTAAATGATGGCTCGTCCATTCGACCACCAAGATACCCCAACGAACACATCTCCAAATCTTTATATCCGGCTGGTGTTGTTATCGTAAAATGCTGCTTGATAGAAAAATCAGCGTCAAAAACTGTAATTTCAACCTTTCCTCCATTCTCATTTATACTAACAGGTGATATCGTGTTAGTATCGTAATCCATCAAAACCATATTCCAAGGATAGTCGTCATAGGAGTAGCCGCTTGGCAAATTTGGTTTAATAATGTTGAGTTGAGCCATTGAAATCTGAGTTGACAGCACGAGGAGAAGAATGAATAGCATTCTGTGGATTCCATTCCCATCTGATCCTGTTTTACTTTTCGTCCACACTTGTACTTCGGTCTCATTTCCATGAAAGTTGCCGCTACGTGTTTTCTCGAGCTTCATGATGTGCAACCTGGCTTGGTTCTCGGCAAGAAACCGTCCCAGTTGCATATTTGTTTTCTGTACTGCATCTATGTCATATTGTGTCAACAATGTCTTGTAGATGTGCTCTTGATGCAGCACGAACTTCTCGATGAAATCGTGGGAGTCAAAGGTCTCGGGCAAAGATTGAATTACCTCTGCAACCATTTCAATAGTTAACTCGTTCATAACTCTAATAATCTTCAGCGCAGTCTCAACTGAGTCTAAATTGCAAATAGAAAGCGCAGACTGCTATGCCGCACTTCGTGAGTTGATGGTCGTGAGAAAACCGTAAGCACAAAAAGAGGGATAGATGCAGTCCACGCCGATAGCATGGAAACCGCCGTGCAATCCTCTTGTGCTTGTTTTGAAAATTTCTCACGTTTTCAACTCACAAGAATCAGCATGTCGCTTTCTTTTTAATATCCATTATTTTGGACTGCAACTGCAATCCACCTGCAAATATAGTCATTATTCCACAATTGCGTAAATTTTGCTTGCATTTTTTACTTGAGCAGCCTGGGAAATACATTTTTGTTGTGTGTCTTTGTAGATGTGATTGGCTCTATGGTACATATTTGGGTTGTTTTGGTGGCTTTATGGTTGGCTATAAAGCTGTTGCAATGGGGCAGGTCTTTACGCTTGGATGAGAGTTTCATAGCACTCTTTCCTTTATCATTTTTAGTCCCTAATCTATTAAATAATTGAGTTAAGGACTAAAAATAAATCGTAAATAGTCTCTAACGTATCAAAAAAATGAGTTAAGGACTAAAAATAATTGCTTGTCTGGAAAATTTGATTTACCTTTGCGCCAGTAAATCAACAAGAAACGGATTATGGCAGCAAGCGGTATCATCGGGAGAGAGAAAGAGCAAAAGATCCTGCGCACGATATGTGAAGAGAAAGAGGCGCGCTTGGTGGCAGTATATGGTCGTCGGCGTGTGGGTAAGACCTACCTTATCAAACAATTCTATAACGAACAGTTTGATTTCTTTTTCACAGGAAGTTTTGAAACGCCAATGAAGGTGCAGTTGGCACTTTTTAATGACGCGTTACAAAAGTTCAGCCATCGTCAGTTCCCCATGCCGAAGAATTGGTTTGAAGCGTTTGGGCTGCTTCGTGATTATCTTTCATGTGTTCAGAAAGAACGCATCGTGGTTTTTCTCGATGAATTGCCATGGATGGACACGCCTAAATCAATGTTCATCAAGGCCTTCGGCTATTTCTGGAACAGTTGGGCCTCAACTCGCAACGGGCTCACACTGATTGTTTGTGGCTCTGCTACATCATGGATGATTGACAAAATTATCGGGGACAAGGGTGGATTATACGGCAGGGTTTCAAGGTCTATTTATCTTGCCCCCTTTAACCTGCACGAAGTTGAGCAGTTCTTAACGCAGCGAAAGGGAATTATATGGAATCGATATCAGATACTTGAGGCCTATATGATCCTTGGAGGGATTCCTTATTATCTTGATATGCTTGAAAAAGAGTTACCTTTTGACCAAAACATCGATGAACTGTTTTATAGGAATGGAGCTCCCTTAAGAACTGAATATGATTTCCTGTTCCGATCATTGTTCAAATCCGCTTCCATCTACCGCCAAGTGGTTGAAGTGCTGGCGATAAAAAATAAGGGATTGACATTAAAAGAGATTAAAGAATCCATCAGGGATTATAATGGTGGCGCATTGACAACTGCACTCAATAACTTGTGTCGATGCGACTTTATACGCAAGTATTCCTCTTTTGGTAAGAAAGAGCGCGGCAGCATCTATCAGCTCACTGACTTGTTCTCACTATATTTTCTCAAGTTTGTCGCGGGGCATTCGGGATTGGACGAGCATTACTGGTCTAACCTCAAAGAAAGCGCAAGGAACGCATGGGCGGGCTATGCATTTGAACAAGTCTGCCTGCATCACATCAGCCAAATTCGGGCAAAACTGAGCATCAAGGGGGTGTTGACCAATATCTGTACATGGTCCTCGCCTAAACACTTCGATAAAGATGGGACAGAATGGCCTGGCGTGCAGATTGATCTGCTGCTGTGTCGTGGTGATCATATTATAGACATCTGCGAGATGAAATACTGCAAGGATCTATATACAGTAACAGGGGAATATGAGAAACACTTGAGGGAAAGGGCAAACGCATTTGTCCACCTGACAAAAACGCGTGATGCCACCCACACGATACTTGTTACTACCTACGGGCTTAAACAAAACATGTACTCAAGTGGCATCTATGCAACGATCACAATGAATGACCTATTTCTTGAGTGATGTGGATTGGATATATGTATGTTATTGGTAGCTTTATGTCTGATTATATGGCTGTTGCAATGGTACCATTTCTTCCGCTTGGATGAACTGCCCGAATTTTATCGCTCCGTTTTAGAGGTCATGCGGCAGCCGTTGGAGGACCGTGTGATTACCATTAGCCGAGCCAAGTATTCGACCGAATACCCCGCGTCGTTTATGCTCGTGGCTTCGATGAATCCGTGCCCGTGCGGGTACTACGGCCATCCCAAGAAGAAGTGCGTCTGCAACGAGTACCAGCGCACCCATTATATGAGTAAGATTTCAGGCCCGCTGCTCGACCGCATCGACCTGCAGATCGAGGTCCAACCCGTCGATTTTGACCAGATGTCATCCAAGGCCCCAGGCGAACCTTCTGCCGCCATCCGCCAGCGCGTCATCGCCGCCAGGATGCTGCAGGAGCGCCGTTTCAAGGACGAGCCCGGCATCCACTGCAACGCCCAGATGACCCCATCCCTGCTCCACAAATACGCCGAGCCCAACGCCGCCGGCCTGGAGAAGCTGCGCGACGCTATGGAACGCATGAACATGTCCGCAAGAGCCTACGACCGCATCCTCAAAGTCGCCCGCACCATCGCCGACCTCGAAGGCACCGCCGACGTCCTCGACCACCACATCATGGAAGCCATCGCCTACCGCAACCTCGACCGCCCCACCTACCTCGCTTCGTTATGATACTAGAAATGCGTGTAGAGTCAGTGATCTAGAAATCTACAGACATAGTTTTTCATGCAAAATGATATAGTCAAATACTATTGAAGTATGTGACTTATTGTTTGCTGCATCCTTATGTTCTGCTGTGTAATCAATTCTTTCAACTTGTCAATTTGATTATAATTTGAAAGTATAGATGAAGTATCTCCTTCTATTAGAGACTTAGGAATGAGTATTTTGCGTAGCTTTGTGGCAGAAAGGCTCGTTCGTATAGATCCAAGTCCAATTATATCAATATAGAGATTATAAAAATTATTCTTAAAGAGTGCGCACAGAACTCTTGAGTCAAGTCCATTCTTAGTGCGGAAAACAACATAAGCAGGACTAATAAGGAAATCATTGTACTCCTCACTCACAATACCAATACTACCGACATTCACACGATAAGGATTGAATGCAACATCACCAGCCTTTACTTTCTTTGCTTTATTAATATTGATACCATCTACTTCAAATTTCTTTTCATCGTCTTCATCAAGAATAATACCATAGTTATTAGTAACACTGACTATAGAAAAAGATTCCTCAGGGCTTTGTTCTTTAGGTGAAAAGGTCCTGGATTTAATCTCAATGTAGTTTCCAAGGGGCACTTTCTCAAAAGCCATTTCCTTTAATTTGTTCATAAACCAATAATATCGTGCATCTAATCGCCCTTCAATCAATGAGGAATTAATTACCAAGCAATTATCGCCAAGTGTTTTGAAATTAGATGAAGAATAAAAACAATTAGACTTCGCCAATTCATATTTTTTAAGAAGCTCATCCAAATCATTCTGGCCTGATCTAGTTGGCCTACCGTTTGGCTCATATCCAATTTCTTGAGCAACCCCCATGAAGATATTATAATTATCAAAGCCATACTTGTGTCGCAACGTAGATAAGTCCTCGTCATTTGCAATTATAGATAGTTCTTCTAAGTACTTTTGAGAATGTTTTTGGACATATAAAACACTTGTGCTTATGGTCTGTACCCCACTAGGAGCAAAAGTATGCTTTGGCAAGGAAATGACTGCTTTAATCTTGCAATACTTCTGTATTAATCTTCTAACCCATGATGTATTTGAACAAACTAAAACCCCATCAGGAATTACAATAGCCATTTCTCCCTCTGCTTTCAAAGTTCGTATGGCTTTCTCTAAAAAAAGACATTCTGTTTTATCGATGGAATGTTCTTTAAATAAAGTAAATTGAGACAAGACTTCAGGTTTTTTTTCTTTATTCCCAAAAGGAGGATTTGCAAGAATAAGTGATACAGTTCCTTCTTGAAAAGGATAAGGGGTGTGGTTATCATCAACAACATCAAGCCCATTTCCTTTTACAACATTCTCTCCATCACCCCACATTATCATATTCATTTTTGCCGTTTTTGTAGCACGTGGTTCAGCATCAATACCATATATTTGATTATCCTTGATGTTGGCAAGATGGTTTTTCTTTGTTGTTGTCAAATTAGCATATACATGGTCAGGGGTTTTGATTGCCAGTTCCTTCATTCGTTGATATCCCTTTATTAAAAAACCGCCAGTCCCACATGCAGGATCTAAAAGTATTGTGTCTAGTCTGAAATCAACTAGATTGACCATAAAATCAACAACAGGCCTTGGCGTGAAGAATTGTCCTAGTCCCTTTCCCCTGAATGTGGAATGTAAGAAAATTTCATATGCCTTTCCCTTGACGTCCATCGGAATCTCTTTGATGTTATAACCGTCAAGCATTGATAGTATTTCTTCGATTGCATCAAGACTTAGACCAATCTCTTCATTAGGATTATCTCCAAAGATTTTGGGATATGCGTTGCAAGTATCATTGAATCTTGCAGTTATATAATTGATAGCATTTTCATCTTTCTTCTCTTTGATAAAACGTTTGTAACTCAATCGGTAATTACCTCCATGTTCACTTGCCCATTTATCTTCATAGATTTTCATGAATAAAAGTTTACTCCATCCATCAAAGGCATCTGTTGGACCAAGATGATCAATGTCACGTATCTTTTGGTGAATCTCTCTAAGTAATGAGGAAAAGCTTTCTGACTGATCTGCTATCAGGCGTTGAGGGACATAAGTAATTCCTTCTTGATTATCTGTTATCGCATCCTGTACAAGGCTTAAGTCGAGTTTTTCTAATGTTTTTTTGATTAGATAAACCTTTTCGTTTCCACTTAAATAGCCCCTTAAAACGAAATCTAGACCATTGCAAATTATCCCATAAGGAGCAGGAAGCCACACGGCATATGAATCTAGTTGTGCAATCTCGTCATCATCAAGCCTTTCTCCTTTGGATTTAGCTTCTATAACTATAAACGGTTTCTTATTTTTATAAACGACAATATCAGCTTCCTTGGTTACACTTTGGCGGCCAAGAGTCATTTTCACTGGAACTCTTAGCGAATAGTCCTTGTTCTCTTTAATTATCCCTGCCTCTTTTAGTAATGGAATAATGATCTTGTTTTCAACGTCTGCTTCACTACGTGCTGTTGACAAATCTACCTTGAAATGATTCGACATATCAGTATATGATGGCCGATACCCTTGGCGTTAGGTGGTTATATGCATCGATTGACTACATAGTAGAAAGAACGAGGGTATCTCCTGCTGCTGTTCCACCATTTTGGCCTACCACAGCCATTCCAATAGAACAAACAGATTTGATACCCTCTAGAGTGAATATGTAATAACCGAAAAGTGTGTGAGGGTACATGTACCCTCTGCACACCCCGGTTGTGCATATCACACACCCGTTGCATCACCTCTACTATTGTCTTTGATTGGAATTTGATTGTGGTAGTTCAAATGGTCAAAAACAAAGCGTACAGTGCGCTTTTCCACTATGTAATTGTTCCGACAATTACCAAAGGAATGTCAAAACAGTTGCAAATATAGACATAATTCCATATATCTCTAAATCTAATGCTAAGTTTTTGAAAGAATTTATGATTATGGCGTTACTAATATAGATATTTATTAAGTGATAACCACTTTATAGAATTAATATGATAATTGTCAGTATCTTTGTGGGTGTGAATGGCTTTATGGTGCATATTTTGGTCATTTTTGGTGCTTTATGGCTGATTATGAAGCTGTTGGTATGGGGCAAGCCGTTCCTCTTGGATGAACTGCCTGAATTCAATCGCTCCGTTTTAGAGGTGATGCGCCAGCCGTTGGAGGACAGGATTATTAGTATCAGTAGGGCAAAATATTCTACAGAGTACCCCGCGTCGTTCATGCTGGTGGCATCGATGAATCCGTGCCCGTGCACTCTATCAAACAACAAAAACAACAAGCATCAACTGTAACGAATTCTATTTTTTGTTAACAACTGATTGTTCTAGGTTATCTGGTCTGCACCAACTAAGGAGTTAGCAGTACGACATTAAAATAATCATGGCATCGGTTTTTACCGGTGCCATGCCTTTTAGGATATTAACGGTTATTTTTTATTTGTAGAGGAAGCGTTTGATGCTCATTTTCGGGGTTTTCTCGAAGGGGGTTTCCATCATTTCCACTTTCACGATTTTGCTGTAGTTGGGAAGTGACTTGTTGGCCGTGTCGCGTATCATTCCCGGAATGGCAGTGCGGGTCTGGTCGTCCAGTCCGTCGGTGGGATAAACGAGTGCGGTGATTTTCCCCCCGCGGTCCACCACAAGACACTCCTCGACATACTGGCAGTTGGCCACCACGGCCTCGACCTCCTCGGGGTAGATGTTTTGGCCTGAGGAATTCAGAATCATCGACTTGATGCGGCCTCGAATGAAGATGTTGTTCTTGGCATCCATCACTCCCAGGTCGCCGGTGCGGAACCAGCCGTCCTGGGTGAACGAGGCTTCGGTGGCTTCGGGATTCTTGTAATAACCGATAGTGAGGTTGGCACCTCGGGCTTGGATTTCGCCCGGGATGTGTTGCGGGTCCTCGGAGTCGATGCGTAGCTCATGGACTGGTTTGCCGCATGATCCAGGCACGAACTTTGTCCACCACTCATACCCCAGCAGCGGGCATGCCTCGGTCATGCCATAGCCCACGGTGTAGGGTAGGTGTATCTTCTTGAAGCACTGTTCGGCTTCGGGATTCAGAGCCGCACCGCCCATGATGAAGCATTGCACCGCACCGCCAAAAGCCTCGATGACCTTGCTGCGCACCTTGCGGTAAATCAGTTTGTTCACGCCAGGGATGCCGAGCAGCGACTTGGTTTTCACCAACGCGGGCTTGATGGCATTGGCATAGATTTTTTCCATCACCAGCGGCACCGTTACCACCATATAGGGCTTGATGTCCTGCATCGCCTTGAGCAATGTCGTGGGCGACGGTGTCTTGCCCAGGAAATACACTGTCACGCCATCCACGTTGGGGTGGATGAACTCGATGGCCAGTCCATACATGTGTGCCAAGGGCAACATCGAGACAATGGTTTGGCCGGGATGGTTCGGGAAATGCGTGTTGGCAAAGTCATCGGTATCGGACATGGCATTATAGGTGAGCATCACGCCTTTGGGGTTGCCGGTGGTTCCTGACGTGTAATTGATGATGGCAAGGTCATTCCCGTTGTCGGTGGGATAAGACACTTGTTCGGGCCACATGCCATCGGGATGGCGTTCGTCAAAAGCGTTCATGCGGTTATTCCAGGCATCGGCTGTAGTCTGGTCCCTGTGCCAGATCAGTCTGCCGTCCTTGACATTGATGGCGGCTTTGAGAATAGGCATATCATCGGGATTCATCTTTGTCCAGATGTCATTGTCGACAAAGAGCAGGACACTGTCTGAATGATTGGTCAGGGTCGCGACATTGTCGGGATGAAAGTCGGCCAATAGTGGTACGGCGACACGTTCATTCACATTGATGCCCCAGAAGGTCATCGCCCATCGTGCTGAATTGCGCGCGCATATAGCTATCTTATCGCCCTTGTTGATGCCGGCGGTATCAAAGAAGATGCGGAACCGTTCAATGTTAGTCGCCAGTTGGGCATAGGTAAAGGAGTCGCCATTGTAGTCACACAGGGCTTTACGGGTCCATTGTTCACGTACGGTTTTTTCCAAGTTCTTCAGATAGTGCCTCATAATTCTCTTGTTTTAGCAAATTGTCGTCAATTCTAATCATCACAAAGGTACAACATATTATTGAATTATTGTTGCATACAGATAAATTCTTCATTAATTATATCTGTTTAGCGCCTTTGCCATATTTTTGGGAATGAAATGATGCTGCAATGCATTAAATCATTAACTTTGCACCAAATAATCATTGATAGGAAAATGAAGGGATTACTCAAGAGTGATAAGATTATCATTGTTGCAGTATCAGCACTATTGTTTATCTTAATCATTGTGGCTTGTAAAACAATCAGTTTTAGCGGCAATGGCTGTTTAGGTTTGTCTGATTTGGCATCGATTGTAACCATCATTGGACTGTTCGGTGCTGCAGCCAAATATCTTATTTCGGATTTAATTGAAAACATAACAAGCAAGGTTGCTTAAAAAGAAATAACGATGATGAAAAGATTAGTTTTGTATTTGTTGCTGGCTGCGGCTGCTTTTGGAACGGCTTGGGGCCAGAAAACTTATATCAATGTGGTGGCCGATCACATCTACTCGTCGGTCTATCAAGAGATTTACGTGACTGGAGACTTGCCTGACGGTATCAAGAGCCACTACGACGGTTATGGCAGTAGTGCCATGACGGTGGGAGTGCTGCTCAACCTGTTGGCCAAGGAGGGCTTTGTGGTCGATCAGATGAGCTGCAGTGCCGAGGGCGAGGTTGTCCTGCTCTCCAGGATAGCGTTGTATCCTCCTGATTCTGACTCTATTGAGCATATCGCAATCGATGACCAGGACGTGCATGAAGTAGCAAGATATAACCTGCAGGGCATGCCCGTTGACGAGCACGAGAAAGGCATCCAGATTGTGGTCTATTCCAATTATACCACCAGGGCGGTGATCATTGAGTAGATAACAGTTAACTTCTGACTTCTAATTCCTGACTGATATAATGAAATACTTTGTTGTTGATGCGTTTACGAGTGAACCCTTCGGGGGAAACCCGGCAGGTGTCGTGCTGCTGGGCCGGGATGGCATTTTCCCGTCGGATGAGTTGATGCGGCTAGTAGCTGCTGAGTTGCGCTACAGCGAGACGGCCTTTGTGCGGCAGGACGGCCCGACGGAGTTCACCGTGCGCTATTTCACCCCTGCCAGCGAGGTGGACTTGTGCGGCCATGCCACGATTGCCACATTTGGCGTGCTGCGTCACCAGGGCGTGGTAGCTGATGGTGCCATGTGCATGAACCACACACTGGCCGGAGATCTCGAAGTGGCTGTGGGTGACAATGTGATGATGCAGATGGCTCGGCCCCAAGCGATTGGCAAGCCCATTGATGTCGAGCGCTTGCACACCATCATGGGTAACGCTATAACAAATTGGCCCGAGATGCCTGTGGAAATAATTTCCACAGGTCTGCCCGACATCATCATGCCCGTGGGTAGTGTAGAGGACTTGAATCATCTGCGGCCTGACATGGCTGCCCTGAGTGATTTGAGCCGAGAGTTGGCTGTGACAGGGGTGCATGCCTTTGCCATTGCCGATGACGGTTATACGGCTCATGTGCGCAATTTCGGCCCTCTTTATGGCATCCCCGAGGAGTCGGCAACGGGAACCGCCAATGGTGCCTTGACCCACTATCTGCACCGCCGCGGACTGATTACTGCACCCGCCACTTGCCGTTTCCTGCAAGGCGAGGCCATGGGCCGCCCATCGGTAGTGGCAACCACCCTTGACAATGACGGTTCGATCTGCGTGGGCGGGCAGAGCCGTATCATCGCCATGGGCGATTTGCTCCTGGAATGACAATGGACCCCAGGCGGTCCAGGTGGTGAAAAGGCTAAGTGGATGTTGGGGAGGTGGTTTTGATAATGTGCTCATTTTTAATGTAGTGTGTTTTTGGTGTGAATAAAAGTGGTGGGGCGGAAATGTTAATGAATTCTTAAAAGCGATTTTTTCCACCCCGTATTCCTGTTGCAAAGATAGAGCATGGAAAAAAATCCACCACGTTGAAAAGCAACGTTCCTGCTCTTTGTATTTTAAGACAACTGAAACAACATGGGCTGATGCCGTGCTTAAATGCTGATTATCACGGATTATAATGATCAATCCGTGATAATCAGCGTAATCAGTTGGCGGTAAAGATCGGTGTCTTAGTGGACGGCGATCTTCTTGCCGTGGTGGATGTAGATGCCGGGGGTGGAGGGAACGTCCTTGCCCACGGGCTGACCCATCAGGTTGTAATAGTTCTCGTCCATCGGGCGTGCCTTGTCAACCACTACCTCGTTGATGCCAGTAAAAGCACCATGACGGTAGCGCAAGCCCTTGTAGATGATTTCACCAACGTGAGGCTGACAGGCAGGAAACGTGCATCCTGCCCCCGCAGGGTCCATATGGTGTCGCCGGTGTTCAACGTGACTGAGGTGACTTGGCCAATCATATTGATATTTCTACGGTTTAACCATAACGATTATCATAATGGCAAGCATACTTAGAATTGAGAATACATAGTAAACAAAAACAAAGCATCCCTTGATTATCCTACACTTTTCATCTTTATATATGAGATGAAGTTCATCATAAAACGAGTCTTCATCGTTCTTGAACAATAAATCCTTTAAAAGCCATACCACAATAAGCGAACATGAAATTACGATGTATTTCATTGTTTCACGCTGAAGATTTCCAACTATTAAATACGCTATAATATAAATAATTGAAATGATATTCGTCAATATACACACTCCAACATTAACAGCAGAGCAATGATATGAAAAATGCTTACTCCAACCATAATTCATATAAGCATGGGCCATTCGATAATAAATATAATTTAATATTGTCATAATTACATTTTATTAATTACTTAAATGGCATTGTATCAGGTCTTCCAAGAACACCATTATAATACTCGGGCAGAATGATATTTTCTTGATTAAATTTAATATAGTACCAAAATGCATTCTTTAAGCCACCATAATCCCATAGAATATCGAAAGCTACTCCATATATTCCTAATGGCATTGAAATCAAAGAGACGCTTGCATCTACTCCATATTGTAATCCAGATTCTATATCATTTCTACTGAAACTGTCATAGACACCATACAAATCATTCCCAGCATTCCAAAAAGACAGACCATTGCCAACTAAAGATAAAAAATTTGAAAGATGTGAGACCTTAAATGCTTTTGCTCCATCTATCTTGCTGTACCCAGATTTAGAGATTTTTAATTCATATAAATCTTTGTATTTTTTCCAAACAAAAGAGGCTTTACTGTCCTCTGTTAGGGTAGAAAAACACGATAAACTATATGATGAAAAATCTAGAACTCCAGACAAAGATGCTGGATCTTTATAGTATGAAGATGGTGGTAGGGCCGTATAATAATTAGTTGATCCACTATAACCATAAAATGAGCCGCTCCAACCTCCAACAGAGCCATTGACATTACCTACGTGATATTGCCCGGTTATACTTATATAGGAAGTCATCATGCCCATTGGAATAAAACCATCCCTAAAGGATATGTTCATACTCGCATTGTTCCTGTTGCTTTTATAGCCTGTAATGACAACTTCATCAATAACAACCATTCTTGAAAAAAATTCACCATCAATAATGCAGTTCTTTAAATATGCAAAAAGCCCCAAGGGATCGGCATATAGTAGCGGGTTGTTCAGGCAGTAGGAGTAGCGGTTGAAGTTCTGGGTGTTGTCGGGGAACTGGACGATCGGGTCGGGACTGAGGAAACGGCCGACCGCTGGGTCATACAGGCGGGCGTTCATGTTGATCAGGCTGAACCAGGGCAGATGTTCATGGCCTGTATAGCCGCGACCCAATAGGAGTTCGGGCTGGGCGTCAGCGCCGTAAACCTCACCCGTCTGCGGGTCTCGCAGCTGCCCCCATGCGTCATATCCCATTTCCTGCAGTACCACGCCTGCCGAGTCCGCCACGTGGGTGACGCTGCCCAGATTGTCCCGCAGCACATAGACCAGGCGCCATGTGTTGCTGCCGTAGTCCTTGAACATCGCAGCGGGGGCATCATAGGGCGAGCCTCCAAGCCACAGAATACTCTTGTGGGTCGTGGTGCCGCCTGTCGTCTTGGTGAAATAGTTGTACCGCTGGTCATAGTAGTTGCAGCTGAACTGGTAGTTATTTGGACCTGTCACCGTCATCAGTGCCCTTGACTTGTCTCCATAGTAGTTGAATGTGGCCGTGTAGCCGTTCTCGATGATGGTGTCGGGCTGCTGCATGGCATTGTAGCTGATGTATTGGTCGCGCATCGGGATGCCGCCCGCCGGCGATGACAGCTCACACAATGCGTAGGGTAACGCGGCATTGTAGCCGAATTGACCCGCATCGGTGCGGGACAGGATGTTGCCCTTGCCGTCATACAGCAGTTCCTGCTCCGTTTGGCTGTTATAAGGGTCGGTCAACGAGATGTCGGTCAGGCGGTTCATGCTGTCATAGCCGAAAGCCTCCTCTATCCCGTTAACCCTGTCTGTTCTCGATATCATGTTGCCAGTGCCGGCGGAATAGGAATAGGTCAGCCACTGGATGGTGTCACCCACTGCACGGGTCGCGCTGCGCGATGTCACGTTTCCCCTCAGGTCATAGGAAAAAGCCAGGTTGAGTTTCCCCATCCCGATTCCAGCTGGCAGGAAACGTGCGTCCTGCCCCCGCAGGGTCCATATGGTGTCGCCAGTGTTCAAGGTGACTGATGTGACATGGCCATTCTGACGATGATAATTCTCGCTGCAAATATAGGAATTACTGATGTAATATCCAACGGATGCCAACTGATTTCCTTCATAGCTGAAAGATTTCTTAAAGCTGCTGAGGTTATATACCTCGTTGGATAGCTTATGCTGGCTATTGTAAGTCCAAGACTTACGGTGTCCCCGGTTGTCCTGCATTGATATGGGGAGATTCCAGGAGTTATAGACGTAGTTCTCGGTCAAGCCGTCACTGTAAGTGCGGGTAATCAGCCGCCCCTTGCCGTCGTATACTTTGGTGACACTCTTGCCGCGGGCATCGGTTTCACACGATACCCGACCGCTGTTGTCATAGGTTGTGGTGCGGCATCCAGCGCTGGGGTCGTTGATGACAGTGCGGCGGCCATAACGGTCATACTCGAAAGTCGTCGCAATGACACCACCGACACGGATTTCGTCGGGCAGACCATCGGGGCGTAATGAATAAGTGATTGTGCCTCCGCCGTCGGTCACCGCTACAAGATTATCCATTGCATCGACCGTACGTGACGAGGTCAAGCCGTCAACGGTCATGGTGGTGGTGAGACCGTTATACGCATAAGTGTCTGTGTGGCTGTCGGGATATTCCTTTTCCGTCAAACGGTCATGGATATCATATTCATAGGTTGTCCATTGGGACGCGGCATTTCCCGTGAAGGGTTGAGACTCGGCGGAGACACGCCCTCGGTCATCATACTGGATGGCTGTTTTGGACCACAGCCCGTCATACCGTTGAATAGCGGTCAGCACTTTGCGCCCCAGGGCATCGTGCCAGATTCTTTCGGTAGGTTCACCACTTGAGGTACTTTCGATGAATGTCAGGGCATCGGGCATGTCATCCCCTGCCCATGAATAGGCGACTGTTGTGACAGTCCCGTCAGACACAGTCGTGGTGTCCCGTCTGCCCAATGCGTCATAATGATAAGTGGTATTGATGGGATTGCCAAAATTCTGGCCCGGCTCAATGATGACGGAGCCGCCCCCGTTCAACTCATCACCGCCACTAATTGACGTGCTGCCCCCAAAAGGAATCACAGGTGTCGTGGGATCGTCATCATTTCGGGTAAACCAGTCGGGATGATAGGAAGATTCAACCACGCCGAAGCCGCCAAAGGTCATCTCGGTGTACATGCCCGTCTCGTCGCAGATGCCTTTGGGTAGGCAGCTTAATCCCTCGTAATCGATATATTGTTTCAGTTCTGTACCCGAATAAGGCCGGATCTTGATGCGGTCAAGACGCTTATTCGCGTCGTACCTCATGATCTTCGTCAATACAGGATACTGCTCATAGCCTCGCCATGTGATGACTGTGTCGGGTAGCCAGTTGGCATTATAAGTAGTGGTTCGGCCAGCGATAATGGTCTGGTTATCATGGGACACTGACTCGGAATGACGGGTCTCTGCTCCGATAATCCAGTGATTTCCAGTATCCACATTAAGGTACGTATTGGTATTCGTCTTTAAGAAACCATCTGTTCTGTTCAAGGAGACGACCACATTACCATACACGTCATGGATATAGAAAGATGAAGACCCTACTCCGGTAATCGTATTCAATACACTGTCGGCCGTGAGCAGGACTTTAATCCTTTTGTCACTATCCAGGTCGGTATTATATGTGTAATATCTTTTTTCCCTCGAAGATTCAACAGAGACGGGCACACCGAATTGTTCTGGGCTGAATGATTGGGTGGCGCTTTCACCGCGCACATTGTCAATGGTCTGTATGCCGCGGAATCCGCAGAAACCGAGTCCCTGCCGGTGTATTGTGGCATTGTTGTAATTGAATGAGAGACTGCTCTCGACGGTATTACCCGCACGTTTTGTCATCCCACTGCACACAAACATGTTACCCGCATAGGTGGTATAGGGGAAAACGGCATCAAAGCCTGGAGCGTAATACTCGCTCTGGTAAAGCTGCCTGTACTGCATCTGTGAAATGCACCCGCGGCTATCGGCGACCCCGACCATAAGAGCGTCCATGCTAGCAGGATTCGAGCAGCGGTGGATGTCATACAGGCCTCCCGACTTGATCGACAGCATCGCCATGTTACTGTTCTGACCGAAAAGACTCATGGGAACGAGTATCGAAGGAACTGTTCGCGTTAGGCTATATGTCGTGTCCACTTCACCGTTTCTCATGGCATAAATGAATGTGAATGGCCGACCATAAATATAAACAGATTTGACATATCTCACAATATCTGTCTGCCCGTCTTGATTGTAGTCAAAACAGAAGAAATCGGTTGCATAATTCGATGCAATGTCAAGAAATTTGCAAGAGAGAGTGTCATTCCCTATTGAATAATATACCTTTGCGCTACAATTCTCAACATTTGGAAGAAAAAACAAGTCGGTGTTTCCATCTCCGTTCATATCGCCCACTGCGACATTATAATCATGTGCGAAGGATAATATTAGGTTGTGATAATTGGATTTGCTCATCACGACCTGCCCCGAAGAATTATAGCTGAAGCGGTAGATATCCAGTCCCGAGTTGTTCAAAATACACATCTCGAGTTTCCCGTCTCCGTCAAGGTCGGTGGCCAAAAGGCGGTCACAGTTGCGTGCTCTTTCATAATTCTGCTCGGCACTGTACCGGTTATCATAAACGTACAGATGGAACGCGTCAAGTTCTCCATTGTAAATGATGGAATCTTGAGCCAAATTAATCATCTTGACTGATGCGGTTTCTCCACCGCCCAACGGGTTGGAAGTACGGCACATGATGACCTCCTGCTTGCCGTTGCCGGTGAAATCTCCCGTCAAGAACTGGGTCGGCCACACGGATTTATTATTGTTATAGTTCAAGACGTTGAAATCATAGTTCAGTGTGTCAATCGGGATTAATCCACTGGCATGATGCTGATAGACGGTGAATTGCATGCGGTCATAATTTGTGTTGTACACGTTTTGATTGACCATAACTAACTCCTCGCCGTAATTACCGTCAACGTCCATGCAGAACGCATCGACAAAACCTTGGCCCACATCCAACACATTGTGACTGCTTGCATAGCCGTTCAGGTTGTAATTGATGACAAGCTCATCGTCAGCCTGATAGTCGTTCCTTACGTATTTTCGTTCCCTGATATAATAGTTTCTTTTCCTGGGGTAAATGATGACAGCATCATCCTCAGTCATGTAATCTAATTTGCCCCGAAACGCTATATAGTACTCTGGGTCCTGAAAATTAAAATGAGCAGACATGTACATGTCCGTCAAAGATACCGATCCATGTGAAGCGTAATCACCATGATAGAATAATCGCAAGGGGTTAACGGCAGTGCCCGCGCTATCAAGCATGTCAACCTGAACCAAAGGGGAGGCAATGTCGTCATTACGATAGGTCATCACATATTGACGCAACAGTCGGTCATTGCATTTCACATCTATCCGCGACAATTTCTTTTGATTGACAAGGGAAATTCCGTCGACATAGGATGTCTGTACATTTGCAGCATCTGCATAGTAGAAATCCATGGAGCGGCCCTCGCCGTAATCAATACTCTCAATCAGTTTGATATTTGTGTCATTATAATAAGAATAAGAAATTTCCCTGCCGTCTAAAGCCGTGCTTTTCTTCAGATACCATTTCGAACAAGAGCCGCTTGACACATTATATGTGTTGATTGAGCCGTCAGGCAGGTAAACAAGATATCCATTTGACCCATCCAAATAACGGATGACCTTAATGTTGTCTGTCTGTGTGAGGAAGACCTCTGTGGTATCGGTTGTCGATTGGAGAATCAACCTGTTGCCATCCAACGCCCACGGGCCATTATTCCTGTTACGCCCTGACACATTGCCATCGGTAAAGAATGTTTTATTGATGGGTTCAATCTGTGACAACCCCGCTATCTCCCATCCTCTGCCCATACATGAGATGCCACCCAGACTGTTATATTTTAGGACAATCCGAGGAGCCGACTCATAATCAGTGGCAAACGTCTCAACAGGTATGTTCAACTCGACCTGGCCAGCAATGGATGTACCCAATTCATAAGGAACATCACCGACTATCCGTGTCTTGTCCAGGACACAATTCATCGTGTCAAGAGGTAAGGCAATTTGAGGGGCGAGCGGTACATTGTTAGGGGGAAGACCTACCAGTGTGTCAATGACCACATGAATCACTTGACTGCTGTCAAACGCAGGCCTTAGCATGTCTTGGACAGTGCGTTGCGCAAACGTTGTGCAAACATTCAAAACTGTAAAAAGGACAAGAAATAATAATTTAAGGTTACGGCTCATGGTTAATGGCGGTTTTATTGTTTAATGATTTTAAAACTCTCGATAAATGATTGTGATTCAACAGTCAACAGATAAATGCCAGTAGCGTACTGACCCAATGACAAATACGTCTGTTGTGAAGTGATGCCGGCTGTTGTCAACACATTACCCTGTAAGCTGTACAAAGTGTAACGCATTTCAACCTGACCAACATCAAGCGCTGTGGCTATTGTGATCATATCGTTGGTGATGGTTGGTGTAACTGAGATATTTGCCGACGGAAATTGTTCCTGAGGACTTTGTCGCGGTTGAGGTATCACAACCACCCTGCTGATTCTATTACCCGCCGCATCGTACTGGTACATTAAGCTTTCATTATCAGCACCAACATAATTGGGCAAAGACAGCATAATAATGAGTAAAAGCATAAACTTTTTCATCTTTCAATTAGAATGCGATCAAAATATAGTCAATAGTTAGAAAAGTATCCCTCATAAACATTATAAATAGATGAGATGACAATTTGGTAGTCGTCGGCAGGGAGCGATGAGACGTCGATGGTGGCGTAGCTGCCGCTGACTCGGGTGCCGATCAACTGGTCACCATCCGAGAGCGAGTTGACCTCGAGGTCGTAGTAGTCGGCCTCGCCGGTGCCGTCGACGATGATTTGCTGTGCCACGTCGTCATAATAGACTGCGGGTTGGTCGGCAGGGAACAGAGGTTGTCCAGAATGATCATGTTGATTGTTTGGGTTGTTTAATACAATTTCATCGGGATCGGCGTAAGTTAATAAGAATACCGATGCCAGTAAAAATACAATTATTCTTCTCATGATAGATTCAGATTAAAATGTTTTAAAAAAGAGTCGTGTGCAAAATTAATGTAAAATAAAAATTGAAAATAACAAAATGTGTAAGAGAATAAATACCACACAATCCACATTTTTATAATAACTTGTTTTACAAGATATTACCTTGAATATCTCTAGCACAATGAGGCATAAATCTCTCAAAAATGGTCTTTTGGTGACCATTTTCAATTAAAAAAATGACTTTAAGCTCCAGAATGTGGATTCAAAAATTATTGTTTTCAGTAGGGATTGTCAGTCCATGTTCAGTCATTAGACTATTCAAGTAGTCTTGAAGCGGAATATCAATACCTAATTTTTGGGTAATGTGTTTGCGTTTGTTGCTGACATACTTGAGTGAATAGTTCAAGATAAGCGCAATTTCAGAGTTTGAAAAACCACAGCAGCACAAACTGATAAACTTTAGGTCCTTTTTGGAGATACCGGGATAGCCAGCTAATTGTTGGATCATGCCATGATACGTTTTATCCAAATGCGCTTGCAGTTCAATCCAAAAGTCATCATTAACAATTTCAATAATTGTGTCCTTGATCTCTTGCGCAATTGTCGATGATGCATCTTGCATCTTTGAATTGGTTGCGCATTTCTTCATAAGATCAATAAGGTTGATGAGTTGTCGCTCAATAATGCCGTTCTTTGCATCAAGTTGATTGAGCAATTCAGCATGTCTATTGGACTTATCGTTTGACAATCTATTGATAATCTCAGTAGTATTTCTTTTTTTGCGAAAAAATAATAAGGTGAACAGAATAGCAAGTAAGACTGCAAAAAATAAAATAGCTAAAACAATCCATTGCAAACGTGTTAAGCTAGATAGAAGATCACTATACTGATTCCGGTTAAAACTACTCTCTATCTCTTGAATCATGTACTTATTCTTGTTGTTGCTGATGGAGTCAGACAATTTATGGGCAAGCATGTCATGATGATTGCTGAGAGCGATGTCGCCTTCATGTCTTGCAATCCTTGAGAGAATCAGGTGCTTTCTAGATATTATTTGACTGATGTGCGATGAAGAGAGATGCTCATTAATACAATTAATATAGTATTTAGCAGTATCCGGCATCCCGTAGTGGATATAAATATCCGCAAGATCGAGCAAGAGATCATTGTTAACAAATCGGCGATAGTTATCCAGACAGTTCAGTGCTATTTGCTTGGCCCTGGGCAGTGTCTCCTGCCTGTAGCACAACTGCCGACACAACATTTCTTGACACAAATAATAGTTTGCACTGTCGTTCAGTTCGATTGCCAGTTGAGTGGCTTGATCCAATAATTCCTCTGCGCTACTAGTTTGAGTGACACCTAAACACATGCCCATATTATACAGACAGTTCAATTGCAGGCGTTTATTTCCAATCTGTTTGTAATAATTCAGAGCCTGGGCATATTTGTTATAGCAGGTTTGCTTATCAGCATAGTAAATTCTGTATAAAGAAGCAATACGTGTATTGATTTGTCCCAGGTTGAAGTAGTCGGTTGGGTCGGCTGTGGCTTCGGCGTGCTTGTAGTAGAGCATGGCGCTGTCGGGGTGGCCGAGTTCTTCCATGACGGCGCCCTTGTAGATATAGGCGCGGGTGAGTTTCTCGCGCTCGCCGCTGTGGCGCTGGTAATAGGCGAGGGCTCGGTTGATGTCACTGTCGGCGGTGGCGGTGATGTAGCACTTGTAGCGGGCCTGTGTGAGCAGCAGGTCACGGTAGGCGCGGTCGCCCTCGCGGGCGAGGCTGCCGCGGCTAACGGCCTGGACAATGGCCAGGGCGCTGTCAGGATAGTCGTGCATGAGCGAGTCGGCCGCCACAAGGCGGCTGTCATAGCGGGGCGCACGGTGACAGCCCGTGACCATCACCACGAGCAACCCAACCATCAATATGACCAACGGCATCCGCTTCATGACAGTGAATGCTTGAGTTAGTTCTTAACCAATGGGTGGGCTGCACGGTCCTGCTTGAGCCAGGTGGCGAACCACACCACGGCAATGGCTATCACTGCGAGGGCCACCCAAGGAGTAGACTCCTCGTGACCGAATGCTTGGGGCGAAGCCACCAGGAAGGAGGTGCACACCACGGTCATGAAAACGGCGGGGATGAGGGTGATGATGTAGGGCTTGCCATTGCGGGCCAGATAGACGGTGATCATCCACAGGGTGAATACCGACAGGGCCTGATTGGACCAGCCAAAGTATTGCCATAGCACATTGAAGCCGTCGGGATTCTTCATTTGCCAGATGAGCAGCAGCAGTGATGCCACGAACAAGGGCACACTGATGGTCAGGCGGCGCACCATGCTGCGCTGCTCAAAGTGAAGCGCCTCGGCAATGATGAGTCGTGCGCTGCGGAAAGCCGTGTCACCGCTCGTGATGGGAGCTGCCACCACACCCAGCACTGCGAGCGTTCCTCCCACGATGCCCAGCCAGCCGCTGCACACCAGGTTAACCACCTGCGGTGCGGTGAAGTACTGGATGAGCGTCTTGCCGTCGGCCAGTTGCACCTGTGCCATGAAATCGTTCACTACCTGCGGATCAACGACCTCTTTCCAGCCGCCGTAGTAGAAGAAGTAGGACGAAACCGTGGCCCAGATGAGTGCCACGATACCCTCGGTAATCATTGCTCCATAGAACACAGGCCTTGCCAGCCGCTCGCTCTTGAGGCAGCGGGCCATGAGAGGGCTCTGTGTGGCATGGAAACCGCTGATGGCACCACAGGCGATGGTGATGAACAGGCATGGGAACAAGGGGTTCTTGTTCAGATATGCCGTCACACCGAGGGTGTCGGTGCCGTCCACAACCTGTGCCCCGGTCCATGGTGTCATGTCGCCCATGTTCCACAGCTCGGGCAGGTGGGGCATCTTCACGAACAACCCAATGAGCAATCCTGCAGCCATCACCAGCAGCGCGATGGCAAACAAGGGATAGATGCGGCCAATGATCTTGTCGATGGGCAACAGTGTGGCGATGATATAGTAGCCAAAGATGGCCACAATCCACCAGATGGTGGCAGTGTCGCCTCCCCACATTCCCTTGAGGATGAGTGCAGGGCTATAGACAAACACGGCACCCACCATCATCAGCAACAGGACGGTGAACACCAGCATCACGTTGCGCGCACCGCCGCCCAGGTAATTGCCGATGAGCGTGGGCAGGTTGGCACCGTCGTGGCGCAGCGACAGCATGCCGCTCATGAAATCGTGCACTGCACCGGCAAAGATGCAGCCCAGCACGATCCACAGGTAGGACGCTGGTCCGAACCACATGCCCATGATGGCACCGAAGATGGGTCCCGTGCCGGCGATGTTCAGGAACTGGATCATAAACACCTTCCATGTGGGTAATGCCACATAGTCCACGCCGTCGGCCATGCGCACAGCGGGAGTCTCGCGGTCATCGGGACGCATCACGCGTTCCACGATGGCACCATAAATCAGATAGCCCAAGACAAGAGCTACAAGGCTGATAATAAAAGTAATCATTGTTTCTTGAATGATTTGGTTGTTCGGTCAATCAATTTAATACTTGGCAAAAGTACAATTTTTCCATAAAAATGATGTTTGCACTGCAACAATTATTTGGGCTTGGCCAGCGCGGCGTTGCGGCGCAGGGTCTTGAGCCGCAGGCGAGAGATGGCACTGTGGGCAAAAGTTCGGCGGAAGTCGCCCGCTGTCATCTGGGCGATGCTGTCGCAGGTGAGCGACATCACAGCATCGGTGAGGTCAAAATCCTTGACGGTGGTCACTGAGGCATGGGCATTGTGTGGGCAGCACAACTGGCACTCGTCACACCCCACAACCCTGTCGCCCACGATATCGCTCACCCACTCGGGCAGTTGGTCGTTGTGGTTCTCAATGAGCAGGCAAGAGAGGCAACGCGAGGCGTCGGCCGCGCCCTCCAGGATCAAGGCCCCCGACGGGCAGGCCTCAACGCACCTGCCGCAACCGCCACAGGTGAAGTTGCACGGCTCGTCGGGCGGTAGTTGGGCGGTGGTGACAATCTCGCCCAGGAAGAAGTAGGAACCTTTTCCTGGTATGATCAAGCAGTTGTTGCGCCCAATGAAACCTAAGCCCGCCCGCTGTGCCCAGTAGCGTTCACGGATGGGGGCCGAGTCCACGCAGGGTCGTGTAGCGCAATGGGTGACCTGCTCGATGATGCTTGACAAGGCGGTCAGTTTCTCGCGTATCACCTCATGATAGTCGCGCCCGTAGGCATAGTAGGCGACGCGTAAGGCTTCGGGAGGCTGGAAACGGGCAGGGTAGTAGTTCAGTGCCACCGAGATGACCGTCTGGGCGCCCTCGAGCAGCAACGACGGGTCGCGTCGCAGGTCGCGGTGTCCTGCTGCCCACAGCATGCAGCCGTTGTGGCCCAGTTCTATCCAGCGGTCATAGCGGGCAACGGCCTCGTCATCGACTGGAGTGGCCGCGGCAAAGCCACAGGCGTCAAATCCCAGGCTGATGGCCTGGGACTTGATGTGTGATGCTATGTCAATGCTCAGGTATGGCATCGAACTTGTAACCCTTGCTTTGCAGCCACTCGATGGCGCGCGGCAAGGCATATTTCATGTTCTTCTCGGCCTTGAGCGAGTCGTGGAAGACGATGATTGATCCGTTGCGGGCATAGCGCTTGACATTGTTGAGCACTTGTTCGCCCGAGAGCTTGCGGCTGTAGTCGCGAGTCACGAGGTCATACATGATGATGGCAAACCTCGACCGTAGCACCCGTGACTGCCCCCAGCGCAATAGTCCGTGGGGTGGTCGGAACAGCGTGCTGCCAATCAGTTCGTTGGCCCGGAACACGTTGTGCAGGTAGTGTTTGGTGCCCACGTGAGCCCCTTGCAGGTGGCTCATCGTGTGGTTGCCCACCGAGTGTCCGCGGCGGCGCACTTCCTCGAGCAACTCGGGATGCCGCTCCACATTCTCACCCACCATGAAGAAGGTAGCCTTGATGCCGTAACGGTCCAACGTGTCGAGCACCCATGGCGTGACCTCGGGGATGGGCCCGTCGTCAAAGGTCAAGTAGACCGTGTGGTCGCGCTTGTGGATGCGCCACACGGTCTCGGGAAAAATCATTCGGTAGAGCAGGGGAGGACGTTCAACTAACACAGAGCGTTGGGGTTGTTGGTCATGTTGAACATCATTCTCCCAGCATCTCCTCGAGTTCGGCCGACGGTTCCTGCTGGGCCTGAGCCTGCTGGCGGCGGGCCTCGATCTGCTCACGCATGGCGCGGTCATAGGCGTCTTGGTAAGACTGCAGGCGCTCCATGTTCACGCCCATGGCGCTGAGCTTGGCCACAATGTCTTGATACTTCTTGTCGCCACACTGCTTGCCATAGTCGCTGAGCATGTTGAGCATGTACTGCTGGTCGATATACTTGTCGACGCTGGTCAACCGTTCATATTGTGACGCGTCGAGCGACTGGTAGAACCTCAGATAGCCTGCATAGCGCATGATCTCGTCCTCGAGGATCTTGTTGCTCTTCTCGATGCAGGAGTTGTCACCGCTCTCCTTGCCCAGATTGTAGTAAATGAAGGCAACCTGCTCGCCCATCTGCACCGTGAACGGGCAGGTGGCGATGGGCAGTTTCTCCATCATCAAGTCCATGATGGTGCGTGCCTTCTTGTAGCGGTCGGCAACATAGGCCTCCTGGGTCATGCCGGCGGGAATGGGCTGGGTGCCGTTCTTGGCCATCAAGCCCTCGTTAATCAGACTATTGGACAGGTCGATGAGCGCGCTGCGCATCGTGGTCACCATTCGACAAATGGTTTCATCGAGATAGAGCGAGCCGGGCTTAGCCGTGTCAAGACCACCCCACAGGAACTTGTTCACCACGTTGTCGTACATGATGTCGGTCGAAACGCCCGTATCACCATGCTTTGACTCATGCACGAGAGGCGTCACCTGATAGGCGAGGCCTGTCAGGCGCAGGTAGGGATCCAGGCCCAGGTAGTAGCTGTTGGGCACTGTCATGGCGAAGTAGCATGGACGGTTCCACCCCTGGGCAATGCTATTGGCAATGATGTCGAACGACATCAACTGGCTGGCGGTCATGCCGCTGCCCATGCGCTGCAGGTCCAGATTGATGCTTGGCTGGATGAGTTCGCGCTGCTCCTCCTTGACCACACCGGCCTTGATGGCCTGGTCGGCATCGACAGGAATATATACCCTGGGATAATGGATCTCGTTGATGCCATAGGGATTGTTCTTGCTCTCGGCGCCATAGACTGCTGCAAGCGACTTGAGAGCCTCGGTGGGTGTCAGGTCGGGCTGGATGAAGTAGCAGAACTGACGGTCGTCGTAGGCGTAGGTGTCCTTGCCTGCCGACATGGGCAGCGGAGCCGACTCATAGGCTGCCCGCTGCATTTGGCTGATGTACCAGTCGGTGGCCAGATAACTCAGGTTGACGGCGCGCACGTCGGTTCGGTAGCCTTCTACCTCCTGCAAGTACCACAAGGGGAAGGTGTCGTTGTCGCCGTTGCAGAAGATTACGCCGTTGGGAGCGATGCTCGAGAGGTAGTTGCGGCCAAAGTCGCGAGCGGCGGTGCGGCCACTGCGGTCGTGGTCGTCCCACGTCTGGCTCACCATCTGCAAGGGAACGATCAGGCCGATGATGGCAGCCACGGCAGCCACGGCAGTGGCTGCGCCTCCACGGCTACCATTGTCGGCAACGGCCAGGGCTTCCTCACCCTTGGCGGCCTTGTTGCCTCTCTTCTTGATTGCCCACATCACAAGGCTCCACAGTCCGGCAACGCCCATGCCAATCCAGATGCTGTAGGCATAGAACGAACCAGCGTAGGCGTAGTCACGCTCACGGGGCTGGCTGGGTGTTTGGTTCAGGTAAAGCACGATGGCGATACCCGTCATGAAGAACAGGAAGAAGATGACCCAGAACTGCTCGATGCCGCGGCGCCCGCGGTAGGCCTGCCACAAGAGTCCAATGATGCCCATCAGCAATGGCAGCAGGTAGAACACGTTGTGGCCTTTGTTGCCCTTGCCCAGGTCATCGGGCAGCAGGCTCTGGTCACCCAGGCGAGGATTATCGATGAACGAGTAGCCCGAGATCCAGTTGCCGTGGGTGATTTCACCCATGCCCTGCAGGTCGTTCTGTCGTCCTGCAAAGTTCCACATGAAGTAGCGCCAGTACATGTAGTTCAACTGATAGTCGACAAAGAAGCGCAGGTTCTCCATCATCGTGGGTTTGAGCTTCATCTCTTTGTTGGCTGGGTTGCCATCGGCATCCAGGGCGGTGGTAGCTTCAACCTGTGTGCCCTGCATGCCCAGCCACTCGACATACTCTCGCTCATGTTTCTCGTCGTGGATGCGCGGGAAAAGCATGTTCTGCTCGGGGCTGTAGCGGTAGGTCTTCTTGGGACCAAGCTCTTTGTAGCGGTCAGGCTGGTCGGGACTGGTCTTCACCTCGGGGGCATACTGCATGGGGCCCTCCTTGACAGCGGGCTGCATCACGCCACTATTGGTCTGCTTGTACATGATGTCGCTGTAGAGCGTGCGGCCATACAGCAACGGGGTTTCGCCATACTGCTCACGGCTCAGGTACTTGGCCAGGGCATAGGTGTTGTTGGGCGAGTTCTCGTCAAGGGGCGTGTTCTGTGAACTGCGGATCAAGATGAGCGCATAGCAACTGAAACCGATGAAAATCACCAGGATGCACGACACTATGTTAGTAAACACGCGCACGGGGATGCGTTTGCAGAACTTGAACAAGTAAACACACAGGGCCACAAACAGCACCAGAGGAATTAACATGCTGTCGCCCAGGAACAGGATGCCCGACAGCAGGATGGCCAGGGCAAACGACAGCTTGATGCGCAGGTCGCTCTTGTCGCTGTACAGCTCCCACAATGCCCATGCCAGCACGGCGATGAGCAGGATGGCATAGACCAGCACACCCGAGTTGAAGGACATGCCCAGCGTGTTGACAAACAGCAGGTCGAACTTCTGACCCAACTCAACAAAGCCAGGTTCCAGTCCGTACAGAATCAGGCCCACAATGACAAACGACAGCAGCAGGGTAATCAGCGAGCCCTTGACTGTCGAGTTCTTGCTCTGGGCACGGCAATGGCGATAATAGAAAATCAACGCAATGGCGGGGATGCACAGCAGGTTCAACAGGTGCACACCCAGCGACACGCCCAGCACATAGGCGATCAATATAATCCAGCGGTCGCTGCCAGGCTCATCGGCGCGGTTCTCCCACTTGAGGATGAGCCAGAATACCAGTGCCGTGCAGAACGACGAGAAGGCATAAACCTCGGCCTCGACGGCACTGAACCAGAAGGTGTCACTCCATGTGTAGGCCAGTGCACCACAGATGCCACTGCCCATCACTACCAGGTATTGGGCCAGGCTCATCTTGTCCTCCTCGCCGTCCTTGACAACGAGTTTCTTGACCAGATGGGTGATGGACCAGAACAGCAGCAGGATTGTCAGCGCACTGAAGATGGCCGACATGGCGTTGACGCACTTGGCAACAGCCATCACGTCGCCGCCGGCAAACTTGCTCGCAAAGTTGGCGGCAAGGATAAATATCGGGTTGCCAGGCGGGTGGCCTATTTCAGTCTTAAAACCTTGAGCGATAAATTCCGGGCAGTCCCAGAAGCTGGCTGTAGGCTCGATGGTCAGCAGGTAGGTTGCTGCTGCCACAATAAAGATGAGCCACCCCAGCGTGTTGTTGATGAGCTTGTACTTCTTCATCGTTTCTCTTACAGATTATGTTTCTATGTTGTTTATTTAAATATTTTAGCGAGTATTAACCGACAAAATTACTCATAATCTTTTAAAACAACATCTTTAGGCCCCTGATATTTCCCAAAATTTTGATTTTTTGAAAATTCATTTTAACTTTGTGCTTCATTATAAGTCTAAATGACAAAATTACACGGATTTTAACAACACGACGATGATGAAACGCTTTAGATTATACATGACGGCTGTTGTGCTGGCATTGGCCGGCATCATGGCTACCCAGGCGAGCGCACAGGTGCTGCGCGACGCCGACTTCAACAGCATCGGCCGCATCAATGGCAATGGCGTGGTGCGTGATGTCACTGGCCGCTCGGCTGGTTCGTTTGACGCTGACGGCACGGTTCGCGACATCAAGGGCAACGCTGTGGGCATGATCAAGGAACTGGAGATTTTTGACCTGGCTGGCACGCGCATCGGCTACATCAATACCGATGGCACGGTGCGTGACGGCGAGAGCAATGTGCTGGGCTACATCAGCATCAACGACGGCAAGGTGACCAATGCCGATAAACAGACCATCGGTTTTGCCCGTGGCGTGCGCGTCGATTGGATAGCCTGCTACTATTTTTTCCGTTTCTTTGACAAGTAAAGACAAAAACAAATAAAGGGAAACGATTAAGTACTATATCATCGTTTTGTATTTGTTGTCTTCTTATTTTATACCTATGTCAATGAAGAGGTTATTATTTTCTATGGTTACCCTGCTGCTGGCGTCGGGTAGCGTGTGTGCGGAACTTCCACCCGACTCGGTGCTGCGACGTTATGCGGCTGGGATGCTCATGGTGGGCTTCAAGGGCGACAGTGTGACCGATGACTGTGATGCCGCGCGCTATGTGCGTGACCTGAAAGTGGGAGCTGTCGTGCTGTTTGATATCGACGTGACTGGTGAAGCCACACTTGGCTCCCGCAATATCACCAGCAAGGAACGGCTTGCCCGCATGACTGCCCAGTTGCAGGCGTGGGCCGATTATCCCCTGCTCATTGCTACCGACCAGGAAGGAGGCAAGGTGGCCCGCTTGAAGCCGCAATACGGTTTCCTGCCCACGGTGAGTGCCGAATATCTGGGAACAGTGGATAACGAGGATACCACGCGCTACTATGCCGTGCGGCTGTCTCGTGAGATGCGTGAGGCTGGTGTTAACGTTAACTTGGCTCCTGTTGTCGATGTGCTCAATCATGATTGTGCTGCAGTGGGTCACTATTTGAGGTGTTACTCGACCAATCCCGTGGCGATTGCGCGGCATGCCGGATGGTTCATCGACGAGAGCCACCGCCAGGGGGTATTGTGCACCTTGAAGCATTTTCCGGGCCACGGCAACGCAATTGATGATTCACACTACGGCTTTGTTGACGTCACCAATGGCTGGACCGAGGCTGAACTGGAGCCATTCCGCATCCTTATCGATGCAGGCAAGGTTGACCTGATCATGACGGCCCATCTGTTCAACCGCAACATCGATGACGAGTATCCCGCGACATTGTCGGCCAAGACCATCAACGGCTTGCTGCGTAGCCAGATGGGATATGACGGTGTGGTGGTGACCGATGACCTGTACATGCAGGCCATACGCAACCAGTACAGTATCCCTACTGCTCTGGAACTCGCCATTAATGCAGGTGTCGATCTCATCTGTGTGGGCAACAACATCAGCACGGGTTTTGAGGCCGACCGTCCGTTCAAGCTGGTGGACATGATTGTCAACCTGGTCAAGCAGGGCCGCATCCCCTGGGAGCGGCTGCAACAGTCCCATGAGCGCCTGTTGAGGTTAAGAACTGGTCAATGATTTTTTATCAATTATGATGATTACCAAACTCAATATAAGAAGACTCTTTTTTACAATTCTGATTACTGTCATGGCTACCGTTACTGCCCTGGCAGGTGGCAAAAAGCTCAAGATGCCGGCACCGCTCAAGGCCGGCGACAAGATTGCGATTATCTCGCCTGCAAGCACACCTGGCGAGCAAAACCCCGAGTTGGCAGCCGCCACGTTGCGTGCTTGGGGCTTTGAACCTGTCATTGGTCAACATGTGCTGACCAAGTGCCACATGTATGCCGGCACCATCGGTGAACGGTGCGCCGACCTGGGCTGGGCACTCAATGACCCCGAGATCAAGGCCATCGTGTGCACGCGCGGCGGTTATGGCTCGGCCATGCTGCTCGACCCGATGACGCGTGCCGAGTTCAGTCGCCATCCCAAGTGGATTGTGGGCTATAGCGACATTACTGCCCTGCACAGCGCGATGGTGTGCAGCGGCGTGATGAGCCTGCATGCCAACATGGGTGGAGCCTTGGGAAGCCGTGGTGCCACCGATAGCATCAACTTGATGCTGCGCGATGTGCTCACGGGCCATCTGCCCAGCTACACCGTTCCCGCCCACCCGCTTAACAAGATGGGCAAGGCACATGGCATAGTGATTGGCGGCAATATGTCGGTGTTTACCAACATTGGAGGCAGCCGCGAGTGGGACTTCCTGGACCGTGACAACATGCGCGGACGTGACATCATCCTGTTTTTTGAGGACGTGAGCGAGAGCATGCCGCGTGTCAACAGCATGTTGCAGGCACTGCGCCTCAAGGGAGTGCTCGAGCATGTCAAGGGCATCATCGTGGGCCGTTTCACCGAGTATGAACCGCAGTCCGGCTACACCGACATGAACGAGATGCTGTCCGAGACCTTGAACAAGTATGGCATTCCCGTGTGCTATGACTTCCCGACCAGCCACGATGAGGACTGGAACTATCCTATCATCGAGGGCTGCCCAGCCACCCTGACCGTTACACCGGCGGGTGTAACCTTGACATTTGAGAGAAAATGACAAGAAAAGACAAGTTACTGGTTCTTGCGACAGTCGTTGTCATCGCTCTGGTAGTGGTGCACGTGATGTTGTCGATGGACGTTGTGCGCCATGGCCGCAAGGTCATCTCGCGCGTGGAACTCAAGAACCTCGACCCAGCCAACAACGGCATCAATATCGAGGTTTATGAGCCGTGGTATAATCCCGACAAGGTGCTGTCGTTCAATGTAATGGAGCCCGATGAGCGCGACTTTGACCGCTTTGACGTGACGCGGTGTCTGTTGCAATGTGCCCAAGAGTTGAGCGAGCGCAATTTCTCCCGCATCTACCTGTGCAACAAGGGTGACCGCTTGTATTATATTCTTGCCGAGGACTTCAAGCAACTGGGCCGGCAGTACCAGACGGGTCAGACGTTAAACACGTTGAGCCTGTATGTGAAATTACCGCAGGTGACCTACACCCTCAATGACAGCCTGGCTTTTCCTGCTCATGGTGGCATGTTGGGTAGCGTGAGCGATGCTCAGGACTGGAACACGATGATGTCCAACCTGCTGAGGTAGATGCAAGGATGCAAGAAGACATCGGCAGTCAGTAACGCAATAATAACAACGCCGCCGCTCGATTATGCAGTCGAGCGGCGGTGTCGCCATAGGATACAGATTTTTATATTTTTTCGTCAGAACTTGAAGTCGATACCGGCACCGAAGACCTTGTTGGTGCGGCTGTAGGTGTCCTTGCCGGGCATCGTGGTGCCAAAGTAGTCGGTCTCGCTGCGGTCATAGTCCTTGTAGGTGGTCCAGAAGTAGCCCACGTTGAGTTTCACCTTTTCGGTCAGGTTGACAGCGCCGCCAAAACCAATCGAGTAGCTGTCGCAGGAGAAGGAGGTGTGGGTCTGGTAGGCATCACTCAGGCCGTAGTCGGTGTTCTGGGCACCGGCGCTCACGGTGAAGGTCTTGTTGATGTCCCACTCCACGCCGGCGAGCACCTCGTGGGTGCCGTGGCGCAAGTGCTTCTGCTTGTCGTGGGCCATCTCGGCATGCTTGTCGTCATAGTAGTGGTACTCGACGGTGCCGCGCAGCTTGCCAGGGATGAACTCATAGCCCAGGGCAGCATAGAAGACCGCGGGCAGGTCGCTGGGCGTGTTCACGCCGTGCTTGTAGTCGGCCAGCGCTGCCTCAAATGCGGCAGGCTCGGCAACGGCAGTCTTGGTGTCGTTCTCGATGTTGAGGTTGGTCTTGAACTCATACTTGGCGGCCAGTGTGAAGCCCTTCCACACCAGGTCCACGCCGATGATGGGGGTAAGGCCCCAACCGGTCTGCGAGCAGTCCAGATCGATGTTGGCCATCTCGCCGTTCTGGTTTACCAGTGTGCTCAAGGTGGGAGCCAGAGCAGGGTAGGATAGGGCAATCTGCTGTACGGTAGCAGCCATCTCGGGCTTGGGCATGACCTTGACAAAGCCGCTGTAGTTGCCGTCAAAGTAGTTCATGCGTGCTCCGGCATAGGCGCTCAGCCAGTCCAGAATCTTGTAGGTGGCACCCAGCTGCAGGCCGTAGATGTACTGGCGGCCCTTCATGGCCGAGTTGATATCATATTTATCGGCTGTCAACGGCAACAAGTCTGCAATGCGCGGATCGGCCAGGATGGGGGCCGTCATGGGATTTTGTGCCAAGGTCTGCTTCAGACCTGCCGTCTGGCCATAGATGCCGGCCATGATGCTTGCGTCAAAAACGGGCAGACCGCTGTCGAAGTTGCACTTGCCGCCGCCACCAGTGAAGCCAAAGAAGCCCGAGAACGTCCAGCGGTCCTTCTTGTAGGCACCATAGAGTGACGGAATCACCGGAGCCGATGCCTTGCCCTTGTACAGGCGGGTGTGGTCGGCCTCGGGGAAGAGGGCAAACGTCGTCAAGGCATCGCGCGACTGGGTGGCGCTCTGGATGTTGAGCGACAGGGTCCAGCCGTCGTGGTCCATGAAGGCGAGGCCGGCGGGGTTGGTATAGACCGCGTCAATCTCGTGGCTGGCACCACGAGCCATCATGCGCATGAAGGCGATGTGCTGATTGGTGTTGTGCAGCAGGCCACCGGCCACAGCTGACAAACCAACTGTCGTGAGAGAGAGCACTAATGTCGTAATTCTTTTCATTGCTATCATAATTTTATATCAAAAACAAACCTAAAGTGGAGATTTTAGGCTTACAAAATTACTATCACATGCCAAAATACTGTACGAAAAGGCACAAAAAATGGCCTTTTTGTCCCATATCGCCACATTATTACATTTTTTAACGGATTGAAACTGTTAAAATCGCAGGAAAACGAGCCAATTTATTGGTAACTTTGTTGCCGTCATAAAATGATTTAACCGATAATCCAAGCTGATGATTACCAACACAGGATATGAAGAATTGAATGATGTGATGGCCTACCTTGCCGAGGTGCCGTTTGACGTGTCGCGCAAGTCGCTATACCATCCCGCAGAGCTGTATGAAGGTTTCGACCCCGTAGATGACAGCAGTTACAGCAAGTGTTTTGACAGCATTATCTACCAGCGCTACGCGTCGATGGGGCAGCACACCAACAATGTGAATGAGCTGCTGGCACGCACGCTGCACGACCACTGCATCCACACGGCCCTGGCGCGCTTCTTCAAGACCTACGACCATCGTCGCTGTGTGGGCGTCATGGGCGGCCATGCCCTGCTCAGGACCGACAAAACCTACCGCGACATCGCCTTGCTGAGCCAGCGGCTCACTCAAGCAGGGTTCATCATGTTGAGCGGCGGGGGGCCGGGAGCGATGGAGGCCACCCACTTGGGGGCATGGATGGCAGGCTTTTCCAGTCAGGACATAGAAGATGCCCTCGGGACGATGATGCCGGCACCGTCGTTTAGGGATGCAGGGTGGTTGCCGACGGCTTTCAGCGTTATAGACAAATATCCCCAGCAAGAGTATGTTAGTCTGGGCATTCCCACTTGGCTCTATGGCCATGAGCCGTCAACGCCGTTTGCCACGCACATCGCTAAATTCTTTGAGAACAGCTTGCGTGAGGACAATATCCTCACCTTGGCCTTTGGTGGCACGGTCTACACCCCCGGCAGTGCAGGCACTCTGCAGGAGATTTTCCAGGAAGCCGTGCAGAATCACTATCTCTCCTTTGGCTTCGCCAGCCCGATGATTTTCTTGGGCAAGCGTTTCTGGACCGATGAAATCCCCGTCTATCCGTTGTTGGAAAATCTGATGGAGACTGGTAAATACAAGAACCTGTTGCTCACCCTCACCGACGACATCGACGAGGCTGTCGCCACCCTGCAGCAGTTCAGCCAGCAACAAGACCAATAAGACCCGTTATTTCTCCAAAAATGGTCGTTTGAAAAAAGGAAAACAAGAAATACAATGAATACAAATCAATTTGTTGTCAATCAACAGTTTGCATTTGTTGTATTTCTTGTTGTTTTATATTATCTGCGGCTTTGCGTAAAGTTTACGGCCACGCCAGGGCGAGACCCTACAGTGCGGATGCCCCTCTAAACGCCAAACTGCGGGCTAAGCACGCGCATCATCACATGGTGACGACAGTGCCGATGGGCTCGCCGCTCATCACCTTGTGTAGGTTGCCGTACACGTCCATGTTGAACACGTGGATGGGCAGCTTGTTGTCGCGGGCCATCACGGTGGCTGTCATGTCCATGACCTTGAGGCCGCGGTTGTAGATCTCGTCATAGGTGATGCGGTCAAACTTGGTGGCCGCTGGGTCCTTCTCGGGGTCGGCGGTGTAGATGCCGTCCACGCGGGTGCCCTTGAGCATGACGTCGGCCTCGACCTCGATGGCGCGCAGTGTGCTGCCCGTGTCGGTGGTGAAGAAGGGGCTGCCCGTGCCGCAGGAGCAGATGGCGACCTTGCCGGCCTGCATGGCCTCGATGGCGCGCCACTTGCTGTAAGGCTCACCGATGGGGAACATGCCGATGGCGGTGAAGACCTGGGCGGGCTGACCGATGCCCTCGAGGGCCGATGACAACGCCAGCGCATTGATGACCGTGGCAAGCATGCCCATCTGGTCGCCCTTCACGCGGTCAAAGCCCTGGGCGGCACCCTTGAGGCCGCGGAAGATGTTGCCGCCGCCCACGACGATGGCCACCTGCACGCCTGCATCGACGATTTCCTTGATCTGAGTGGCATAGTCGGCCACGCGTTGCGCGTCGATGCCGCTGCCTTGCTCGGCAGCTAATGACTCGCCGCTGAGCTTGAGTAATATGCGATGATAGATTGGTTTCATGATTTGTTGGTTGTTATAGTTCATAATAAAAAAGGATTGGTACAAAACCTGGTTTTGTCCAATCCCTTATTCAGTGATTCATTATGTTCAATAATTACTTGCCGGCAAGTGCTTTGGCACGCTCCAGGTACTTGTCAACATTGAAACCGTTTTGCTGAGCGTACATGAGGTACTTGTCCTTGATGGTCTGATAGATGGCAGCCTCGTCGGCATACTTCTTCTGCTCATGCAGCACTGTAGCTTTCTTGATCATGAAGGCGGGGGCAAATGCCTCGTTGTCGCCTGCCATGCTGATGGCCTTGTCATAGGCGCCAAGAGCCTTGTCGAGCTTCTTGAGGTTCACGTAGCAGTCACCGAGCAGTGACTGTGAAGCGGGGCCAATGAGGTTGCCGCTGGCATTATAGTCCTCAAGATGCTTGGCGGCCTTCTCATATTCACCCTTCTGGTACAGCAGGATGGCAGCGTTGAGATGAGCACGCTCGGCGGGCTTGTTGCTGAACTCGGCAGCGATTTTCTCAAAGTCCTTCAGGGCCTGGTCCTCGTTGCCCTGCATCAGTTCCAGGTCGGCGTTCCCCATTTGATCCTTAGCCTTCTGGAGGTTCGGGTTACGGATGCCGTAGATGTAACCGATAGCGAGCAAAGCAATCACTGCGATAGCGATGAGTGCCCAGTTGATGTACTTCTTGTTGTCTTCAATGCGTTGTGCCGCACTCGTCAGTGACTCATTCACCTCTTCGAGTGTTGTGCGGGCACCTTGTTCTTGTTTTTTTGCCATTTCTATTTCGTTAATTTTAGGATATTCGATAGTTTAGCGGGTGCAAAAGTATAACTTATTCTTAAAATGGAAAAGCAAAAAGCCAACATTTTTTGATTTTCTTGCATTTTTGACAGTAAAGCAGTACCTTTGCCCCTTGTCAAATAATTTAAACTCATGGAACTGCAGTGCCCACAATGCGGAAAATGGATGGCCGTGTCGAAGGAGGAACTCCTGATGCACGACAGCCAAGTGGTGTGCCCACAGTGCTTGGCTGTGTGCCAGTATGAAAACGATACACTGGTGGTGCGAGACGACAGCGATGCCCCTTATCGCCATACAGCCAGTGTGGTTGAGCCGCCGCGCGCCGCTGCTCGTTATTGCCACAGTTGTGGAAAGCAGTTGCCCGCGGGAATCCGTTTTTGTCCTTATTGTGGAGCTGATCTTGAGGCACCATTTGACCATCAATCCGAGTCAGTCCAGATACCTGTAGAGCCTGAATCTAAACCTGTGGAAACACAACCTCGCGCCGAGGTCAATCAGTCACAGGAAGATCCATCACCTGTGCGCCGGCAAGGAAATCTCATGGAGGACAAACTACGCACGATAGGACATCGATATGACGGTAGCGGCATGCATTTGCAGCAGCGAGGTGCGATGCCCAGCACCGCATTCAAGATTGTGGCCTATATGGTTATCGCCGTTTTGCTGGCGTTGCTTGTCTATATCATCATGGCTGGAATCAATATTGAGCCGGCTGTCTAATTATCCTTTTTGAGAAACAAGACACTTCCTTGTCTTAATACCATACCCATCGTTCATGAAGAATTGATGGCATAAAAGTTTTTTTACATAATCAACTATAAACTACTATTTTATTTAAACATTTAAAAAACTGATGAGAAAGCTTTTTGGGGTCATTTTGACTATTTTGTGTTGTGAACTGTCAACGATGGGAATGCCGGCAAAACCTGGTTGGCAAAATGTGAAACAAAGCGACGGAACGACCTTGAAAATACAGCCTGTTGGCAATGCCTTTAATAATGCGATACTCACTACCGATAACCTGACTGTGGCTCGCGGGGTCGACGGAGATTTCTATTACATGTCATCGCTCACGGGATTGACGACCATGCGGGCTCATGACCCGGAACAACGCACCGTGGCCGAGAAAGCGTTTGTCGAGGCGCAGCGTACCTCGATGGCTATGCAGTACCAGTCTTTCAGGATGCCAGCGCGTAACGGAAAACTCACGGCTGTTGGCAGCAATGCCGCCGCCGACGTGCCTGCCCTGGGTGAGCGTCGCATTCCGGTTATCCTGGTGGAATTTCAAGATAAGAAATTCAACAACACCCTTGATAAAATCGTGACCTCGATGATCAATGGCGAGGAGGGAGTGTGCCAATACTTCAAGGATCAGTCCAACGGATTATATCAGCCGGTGTTTGATGTGTATGGAGTGTATTGCTTGTCTGAGAATAGGGAATACTATGGAGGGCACAATGGCACCGTCAAGGACAAGGGCATCGGCTGGATGGTTACCGAGGCCTGCCAGTTGGCCGCTGCCGACGGAGTGTCATTCAAGCCCTATGATACTAATAATGATTACCAGTGCGATGTAGTCATCATCATCTATGCCGGTGTGGGTGAGGCTCAGGCGGCAACAAGTCACCCCGAGTCTATTTGGCCTTGCAACTGGACTCTGGATGCCGCCAAGTACTATTCAAGGGGCGGCGAAGGTGCCTTCAGCCCAAACGCGGGCGACCCCTATGTCAACCATTTTGCGGTTTTCAATGAGTTGAGCGGCAGTAACGACAACGGCAGAACCATCGACGGCATTGGTACCTTTGTCCACGAGTTTGGCCATTGCTTGGGCTTGCCCGACATGTATGCCACCAATAACACAGACTTCTATGGAATGGGTAGCTGGGATGTCATGTGCCTGGGCTGCTATAATAATGACAGCCATACTCCTGTGGGCTATTCAGCCTACGAGAAAGTGTTCATGGGATGGGCTGAATACATCAAGCCCAAGCCTGGCACAAAGTACACTTTAACCACATGGAACAAGAAAAACGCATTGACCGACAAGGCCGTGTGCATTGTGAGCGATGTCAATAAGAATGAGTATTTTATCCTTGAAAACCGAGCTCGCCAAGGTTGGGATCGTTACATTTCGGGCCAGGGGCTTCTGGTGACCCACATCACCTATAGCTCCAGCCTCTGGACCAATAACAAACCCAATAATGATAAGATCCAGTCGATAACGATCCTGCCAGCCGATAACAAGTTGTCGAGATACAGCGAGACCGGTGACTTGTGGCCCCAAGGAGGAAGGCGGGAGTTGACCGACCAGTCTACTCCTGCCACTGTACTGAATATGGACTCGTTTGGCAATATTACAGGCAAAGCAGGTATGTTGGGCAAGCCTGTGACCGAGATCACCATGAATTCTGACGGCACGGTGAGCTTTTGGTATATGAAACCGCAGCCGATGGCCGAAACCAACGAAGCACCTGTGATGCAGTCTGCCAGTGAGGAATATATAGGGATGAACGGTTTTCTCGCCGAGTGGAACCATGAAGCCAGTGCCCAAGATGTGGAGAGTTATACACTGGAGGTGCGTGCCTCCACGATAGAGTCGGGTGGCATGCCTCATGTTTCCCCGTCGGCCACCGAGGAGGGCGATTCCACAACTCGACTCATAACAGGCATTACCGGCAAATCCTATCTGGTGAATAATCTGCTGGGGGGTGGCACTTTCAGGTATAGGGTCAAGGCGCTCTATGTAGACCAGTCCGAGAGTGAATGGAGCAATGCGCAGTCGGTTACCCTGTTTGAAAAGGGTCATGGTTATGACTTGGGTGACGTGAATCACGATGGAAGCATCAATGTGACAGATATCACGATATTGATTTCTTATATATTGGGCATTGATGTTAATTGTTGCGCCATCTGCGCTGATGCTGATCCGATGGGTGATGAATCAATCAACGTCACAGATGTGACCCGTCTTATCGACATTGTCTTGTTGTCAGAATAAGTCGCGCAGAGTTGCTGCAGTTGTCTTGAAAGGGGAACTGCCATTATCGTGTCGGGCGCATGCTCATCATTGATGAGGATGTGCCCGACAGTTGCAAATGAATAATTCTTTCATTAAAAAGCCTGTTTTTCCCTGTTTTTTTATAAATTTGCGGCAGAGAAAAAAAATTAATTACTTAATCATTGTTGATTGTGATGTGACAAGCCGTATTATTCCTGGTGGATAGCTTTCATGTTACTCTACATGTTTTCAAAGAATTTGTAAGTGTAATTATCATAACTATTGCTGAAATGAAAAAGATTATCATTTTTATGTCTTTGCTGTGCTGCGGCTTGGTTTCCATGGCTATGCCTGCCAAGCCAGGATGGCACACCATTACCCAGAGTGATGGCACTACCTTGAAGGTTCAGACCGTGGGTAATGCCTTCAACAGTGCAATTCTCACGACCGATGGTCTCACAGTCGAACGTGGTGACGACGGGGACTTCTATTACACCTCGTCGCTAACGGGATTGACCACTGTGCGAGCTCACGATGCAGGGGCTCGCACCGCGACCGAGGAAGCATTCATCAGCGCGCAGCGCACACACTTGACCATGACCTCGAGCAACATGGTGTCAAGGCGAGAGAAGGGAAAATTTGGAGTAGGTGGCAGCAATGCCGATTCCGCGGTGCCATCGGTGGGTAAACGTCGCATACCCATCATCCTTGTCGAGTTCAAGGATAAGAAGTTCAACAACACCCGCGAGGCGATCATTGAATCGATGCTCACTGGAGATGAAAGCGTGGGCCAGTACTTCCGTGACCAGTCCAATGGCATGTATGAGCCAGAGTTTGATGTGTTCGGCATTTACCCCTTGTCCCAGAACCGTCAATACTATGGAGCCCACTCTGGGAACAATAACGATAAAAACTTGGGTGCCATGGTAACCGAGGCCGTCCAGAAAGCAGCTGCCGATGGCGTCTCGTTCAAGCCTTATGATACCAATAGTGACGGCTACTGCGATGTGGTGATTGTCATCTATGCTGGCGTAGGCGAGGCCCAAGCCTCGACGAGTCACCCCGAGGCCATTTGGCCCTGCCAGTGGGACCTCACGTCGGCTGCCTATTATTCCCAGGGCGGAAATGGTGCTTTCCGCCCGTCAACCGGAGACCCGATCGTCAATGGCTTTGCGGTATTCAATGAGCTGCACGGCGACAATGACAATGGCACGACAATCGACGGCATTGGTACGTTTACCCACGAATTTGGCCACTGTTTGGGCTTGCCCGACATGTATGACACGGCCGGGAGCCATTATGGCATGGGCTATTGGGACATCATGTGCATGGGTTGCTACAACAACGACGGCTTCACGCCTCCAGGCTATTCGGCCTACGAGAAGGTGTTCATGGGTTGGGCTGAATATGTTACTCCCCGGCCTGGCACCTATTATACCCTGCCTGTTTGGAACCAGAAGAGCGCAGCTACCGATAAGGCCTTGTGCATTAGGAGTGACGTGAATGGTAACGAGTTCTTCATTCTCGAGAACCGCAAGAGACAGGGTTGGGACCGATACATGCCTGGCGAGGGCATCATGATCACGCATGTTACCTATAGCGCCAATCGCTGGAGCGGTAATACGGTCAATAATGAGGACATCCAGTTGCTGACGTTGATGAACGCCGACAACAACTGGTCCTATTACAACGAGAACGCCGACTTGTGGCCCCAGGGCAGCAACAATGCGTTTACCGACAATTCAACACCTGCAGCCAAACTTAACATGGCCGCCAACGGAAACATTACAGGCAGTGCCGGCTATTTGGGCAAGCCTGTGACCGATATGGTCATCAATCAAGATGGAACTGCCAGCTTCTGGTACATGAAGGGTGCTGCGACGAGTCCCATCATCTCGGTTTCGAGCGATAACATCGACATGGGTGGCGTGAAGATGAACAACGCCGAGAGCCGCTCGTTCAGTGTCTTTGGACAGGCCTTGACTGGCGACGTGGCGCTGTCGCTCAATGACCCCAATGGCGTGTTTACGGTCGATCCCGTTGTCATCAGCAATGCCGATGCTGCCAATGGTATAGCAGTGAACGTGACCTTTGCTCCTGTTGGCATTACTTCCTATCAGGCAACCATCACGTTGAGCAGCAATGGTGCCGAGGATGTCATTGTCAATCTCTCTGGCCAAGGCCTGATTGAGGGCTATACTCCCGTGATGCAGCCAGCGAATGAGGATTTTGTAAACCTGACCCGTTTCCGTGCCAACTGGACTGATGCGTCACCTGTAGCTAACGTGTCGAGCTATACCCTTGAGGTGAACACCAAGCCCGGTTTTGTTCTGATTGATGATACCAACTTCAGTGATGTGCCCAGTGCAGTCGACGGCAATTACCTGGTTGATATCGCCCCCAACTACACCGACTATCTGCCCGAGGGATGGACATGCACGTCCACTATGTATTCCTGGGGCGGCTATCTGATTCCAGCGTTTGGTGGCATTCTCAAGTCGCCTTCCTATAGCTTTGAGGGTTATGACAAGATGACCGTTGTGGTCAATGCCAGCTCCTACTATGAGAATGAAGCGGTTCTCTCCATTTCGAGCAGCCAAGGTGGCCAGGAAGTGACATTGGGCAGTGATTGGCAGGATTATACCATTGTTCTTGATTGTTCGGCTACCGATGCCGTTAACCTGACCTCGATAAGTAACTATGCCGCAATCAAGCAGGTGACTATCTACGCAGGTGACAAGACGGTCGCCACATTCAATGTCAACGAGACAGGCGACGATACCCATCGCACCATCACCGGCATTACCGGTAAGGGCTATATCGTTAAGGATCTGCTTGCCGGAGGCACTTTTGTGTATCGGGTTAAGGCTCAGTATAAGGACGGAACCGAGAGCCCCTGGAGCAACCTCGAGGAGGTGACCTTGAGTGAGAGCGAACACGATTATGTGTTGGGCGACGTGAATCATGACGGCAAATTGAATGTTCAGGATGTAACGATGCTTATCTCCTATGTCCTTGGAGGCAGCGATAACACATGTTGTCCTATCTGCGTCAATGTGGATGATGATTCAGAGTATTCGATCAATGTCAGTGACGTGACGACCTTAATTACCAAAGTCTTGATGTCAGAGTAAGTTATTATTGAGATTTGGTTCCCGTGTGGAACCATCCATGATTACATCGAGCGCATTCCCTATTGCCAAGGGGGGTGCGCTTGCTGTTGGATATGCTTTTTTTTTGAGATAAATGGTTGAGGTTTCAAGCATTTTGTTTTATATTTGCGGCAATCAACAATCATTATTAACCGAATAACTATTAGAAACGATGAAGAAGATTTGCAGTGCAATGTTGACCATGGTGATGCTGCTTGCCAGTGGCTGCACGACAGGATTGTTGGGCGGTTTGGGAGGTAACACAAGTGATGGTACCGCAAGCGGTGGCACATTGGGCGACGTGCTGGGCGGCGTACTGGGCGGTGTGCTTGGGACACTGGGCTCCCAAAACACGGTCGATGGCTTGTTGGGCCTTGTGATAGGCAGTGTCAAGGTGCAGGAGAGTGAACTCTATGGAACTTGGTATTACACTCAACCAGGCTGTGCCTTCACCAGCGAGAACCTGCTCGCTAAGGCTGGCGGCGCTGTGGCTGCCGAGACTTGCAGGGAGAAGATGTTACCCGTTTACAACACCTTGGGCATCAATGGACAAAACACGCAGTTTCAGTTTACTCAAGACCATCAGTTCTCGGCCTATGTCAAGGGCATACCCTTATCGGGCTCCTACACCTATGATCCGTCGACAGCGACCATTAAGCTCAAGACGATGCTCTTCAGCTCCAATATGTATGTCACCCGCACCACCAGCGGTTTGGGATTCACCTTTGAAAGCAAGAACCTGCTCAAAGTCTTGCAGGCCGTTGCTGCCATGAGCGGTAACAGCACGCTGCAAACGGTGGGTGACCTGAGCAAGCAGTATGATGGTGTGCGCTTGGGCTTTGACATGGCCCCGGTAAGGTGATATCCTCTTTATTTTTTGAGCGTGAAGTCAAAGCACAGCCCACCGCCTTGGCTGGGGTGTGCCTGAATGGTGCCGCCGTGCAGCACAACGGCGTTCTTGACGATGGCAAGTCCTAACCCAGTGCCACCCAGTTCACGGCTGCGCCCCTTGTCGATGCGGTAAAAGCGTTCAAAGATGCGTGGGAGATGCTTGTTGTCGATGCCCTTGCCATTGTCGGCAAAGGTGAATCGCCACAGTTTGCCCGCATCACTCGCGACGATGGTGATTGACGTGCCCTCGCCGGCATAGTTGATGGCATTATCCATGAGGTTGCGGAAGATGCTGTATATCAATGAGCTGTTTCCTTTTTCAATGACGATGTCATGCGGCAACAGGTTATTGATTGTCATTTTCCTGCGACTGGCTGCGAGTGAGGTCTCCTGTACAATCTCTTCTACAATTGTCGACACATTGACTTGTTCCATGGCAATTATGTCGTTGGCATAATCCATGCGGTTGAGTGTAGAGATGTCCTGTAACAGAGCGGCAAGGCGTTGTGCTTGGGATTGTGTTCGCTTGATGAACTGCAAGCGAGTCTCGACATCCAAGTCAGGGTGTTCGAGGATGGTTTCGGTATATCCCAGGATGCTTGTGACAGGGGTCTTGAGCTCATGGGAAATGTTTTGTGTGAGTTCGCGGCGCATTTTGTTCTCCTTATCGGCCTGTTCACGGCTGATGCGTTCATCCATGCGCCTTGAGTAGTGGTGTAGCAATCCACCAAGCAATGCCATTACCACCACCGAGAACGACAATAGATGCCAGTCACTGCTCTCCTTGAATGGTGAGAGATAGTGCTGGTCGTAGTCCTCGAAGAGGATGAAAATGACAGCATAGATGGCAAATACCGTCATCACGCTGTAGTACATCTTGCGGCTTTCGGACAATTTTCTCATACGATAAAGAAGTATCCAAACCCGTGCCGGGTGATGATGCAAGACGAGTATTTCCCGATTTTCTTGCGCATGCGCGTGATGTTCACATCGATGGTGCGGTCGGTGACAATCACGTCCCGGGGCCACACGCGGTTGAGTATCTCCTGGCGTGAGAATACTTTGCCGCGATTCTCGAGCAACAGCCTCAACAGATCATACTCAGTTTTGGTCAGAGCGACCAGTTCCCCATCCACCATGACGGTCTTCTTGGTCAGGTCGATGATTAGCCCCTCGTGGCTAAGGAGCGTTGGCTCGTTAGCCTGGTTACCACTTGTGCGGTTGAGAACGGCCTTGACACGGGCAATCACCTCGCGCACCGAGAACGGCTTTGCGATGTAGTCGTCGGCACCGAGTTCAAAGCCGTTGAGCTTGTCATCTTCATCACCCAGAGCGGTGAGGAAGATGATGGGCAGATTGGCCGTCTCGGCGTTCAGTTTGATGTGCCGCGCGAGTTCAAAGCCCGACATGCCGGGCATCATCACGTCGACCAGCAGCAGGTTATAGCACTTGGGATCCTTGTTCAACGCTTCTTCTCCCGAAAAAGCCGTATCGACCTGGTATCCGGCGGCAGTGAGATTGAACTGCAGAATCTCGCACAGGTCGCGTTCGTCGTCAATAACTAATATTCGTTGTTTCATATCCAATCGCAAAAATAGTAAAGATAATTCAAACCATGGTGCTTGCCGTGTTACAAACCTGTTACATTGACAACATGCTGTTTTTTTTGGTTGAAAAATTGTTATAATTAATTGAAAATTGGGGTAATTCTCACAATTCAAGGAGTCAGTTTGCGTTTTATATTATATATTTGCGACCCAATGGACGAAATCATAGCGACATACAGCCCCATTACACTCGATGAGATGAGTGGCATCAAGTTGATGAACCGTACCGACACCAAGTTTGTCACGACGGTTGACCAGCTCAAGTTGCTGTTGATGCTTGCCCATGAAGATTACCGGATCCAGGAGATTGACGGCAAGCGCATCGCCACGTATTACACTGCCTATTTTGACACACCCGACAACAACATGTATCTTGTTCACCAGAATGGGCATGCAGGGCGCCAGAAGCTGCGCATTCGCTCCTATGTGGACTCGGGCCTGAATTTCCTTGAGGTCAAGACCAAGAACAATCATGGGCGCACCAAGAAGAAACGTGTCGATATGTTGGGGTTTGATCCGTTACATCCTGATCATGAAATTCATTTCCAGCGACAGGATGAGGTCTACAAGGGCTATGATGAGTTCCTGCACAAGCACCTGCGCTATGACCCAGCTCTCTTGAGTGAGCACCTGGAAAACCACTTCCACCGCATCACGCTGGTCAACAAGGCCAAGACCGAGCGCTTGACCATCGACACCGACTTGTGTTTCCATAACATCAAAACGGATCGTGATGTTGACCTGACCGGACTGGTCATCATCGAGTTGAAGCGAGACGGCCTGCAACCGTCTCCGATCCTGGGAATGCTGCGTGAGTTGCGCATCAAGCCCAGCGGTTTCAGCAAGTACTGCATGGGCTCGGCGTTAACCAATCCGTCGCTCAAACGCAACAATTTCAAGGAGCGCCTGCGCCTGGTGGAGCGGCTGTTGTCGAGAGCGCAGAATTAGAAAACCGGAATTAACTACCATAACAAAGAAGGATATGATACTATTACAAGATTTGGCCGAATTGGAAGAAGGGGCTACCAACGTTGTGAATGATGTTGCAGCCAGTGGATATTCAATCAACTGGTTTGACGGAGCCGGGGTGACCGAGATGATGTTGCGATTCGGTTTCTTCCTGGTGGTGCTGTTTGGCATTGTCTATTACTTGTATTACCGCAAGACACACCGCCGTGATTATTTCTTCACGCTCGTCCTGTTGAGTGTGAGCATCTTCTTCCTGATTTACCTGCTGGGCAGCGTCAAGGTGAAGATTGGATTTGCTCTTGGTTTGTTTGCCATCTTCGGGGTGCTGCGATACCGTACCGAGACGATTCCAGTGCGCGAGATGTCCTATATGTTCGGTGTGATCAGCCTGTCGGTCATCAACGCGCTGGCCGACTCCTTGAGTTTTGCCGAGCTGCTGATCCCCAACCTGGCGATTTTCCTGTTGATTTGGGGATTTGAGACCTTGGTGCTGCGGCGCAGCATTGCCTCGAAGCTGATCCTGTATGACCGCATCGAGTTGATCACGCCCGAGCGTCGTGAGGATCTGCTCGAGGACTTGCAGAAGCGCACAGGGCTCAAGATTACCAAGCTGAACATCGGTTCTGTTGATTTCCTCAAGGATACTGCGGTCATCAAGATAGAGTATGAAAACGATGGTGAAGGCATGAGCCACATCAACAATACCCTAAAGATACCAAAATACGAATGGCAGGAAGTAAAAGAAAACAATTGATAGCACGGCTATTGCTGGTGCTGGGTGTAGCACTCTTCCCGACGTTGTCGCAAGCCGACGATGCCGGGTTGGTTGTTTCGGTTGAGGCATCGCACAAATTCTCCAAGAAATTGAGCGCGGCACTGGAGACGGAATTCCGCTCCCGCAATGATTTTCGCACCGCCGACCGTGTAAGTGTGGGCGGTGACGTGAGCTACAAGTTGCTGTCGTGGCTCAAGGCCGGAGTGGGTTATAGCCTGCTCATCGATAACAACCCCGAGAAACTCACCTATCAGGATGATGGCATGACCTACAACAACTGGCGTCCCAGCTATTGGGGTGTGCGTCATCGCTTCAATGTCTCGCTCACGGGCAGTTACAAGATACAGCGCGTCGAGCTCAGCCTGAGGGAGCGCTGGCAGTACACCTACCGCCCGGCAAAGGTTACCGACAACTTCGACTTTGACGAGGCCCAGTGGGAAGATGATGAGGTGCGCGGCAAGGGCAAGAACGTGCTGCGTAGCCGCCTGCAGCTCGAGTGGGATATCCCCAAGTGCAAGTTCGACCCGTTTGCCAGTGTGGAATTCCACACGTCGCGTCAACTCGACAAAACGCGCTTTATAGTGGGAGTTGACCACTCTGTCAAGAAGAAGCACAATTTCAAGCTGTATTATCGTTACCAGGTGGTGAATGGCCACGGCGATGACAATGAGCCCAACATTCACATGCTGGGCTTGGGTTATACCTATAAATTTTGACCGTCATGAAGAAGATATTATACTATAGTCTGACGCTGCTGGCGTTCAATCTGGTTTTGATGTCATGTGTGAAAGATGATACCGACATGGATGACGTCATTGCCCAATATCTGGTGGAACCGGCCGAGATAGAGTTGGATTACTCCGAGCTGACCGAGGCTCCCGATGTGCCAGTGACCGATGAGAGCGATTCTGCCTATAACGACTATGTGGAAAACAGCTCGTGGAACAAGGTGATTTACATCACCTATGGCGACGAGGCGCCCCAAGTGAGCGGCTCTGTCCCTGGTGTGGTCGTGCAGGCCACAGGCAACCATGTCACGATTGTGAATATGGCGGGCCCTGTGAAGTTTGTCATCAGTGGAGCCACCACCGATGGCTCGTTGAAGTTCTATGGTGACAAGCGCTTCCAGTTGCTGCTCAACGATGTGGACATTACCAACCCTCATGGCTCTGCCATCAACAACCAGGGGAGCAAGTCGATGTATGTCGTGCTCGCCGACGGCACAACCAATGTGCTGCAGGACGGCAGCGACTACACAATGGTCGATGAGGAAGACCAAAAGGCAGCCCTCTTCAGTGAGGGGCAGATGATTTTTAGCGGCACAGGCAGCCTCAACGTGCGTGCCGTGGGTCGGGGTGGCATCCGCAGCGATGACTACATCCGAATCCGCACAGGGGTAAAAATAAATGTGAACAGCACAGCCCTTGACGGCCTGCGTGCCAATGACGGCATCACCATCGACGGCGGCGTGGTCAATGTTGAGACTACGGGTGTGGGAGCCAAGGGAGTGCGCAGCGGTGGAACACTGACTGTCAACGGTGGGCGCCTCATTGCTGTCAATAACGGTGACACGCGTTTGACCCAGGAGGATGATTTGACCGACACGACGGCTTGTGCTGCTCTGTACTGTGACGCGCTAATGGCCGTAAATGCGGGAGTGATCAAACTTAAAGCCACAGGCGACGGCGGCAAGGGAGTGAATGCCAAGCAGAATGTGGTCATCAGTGGAGGCACAGTCATGGCTGTGGCAACAGGAACCCGCGAGGTCAAGAAGCCCAAGGGGGTGAAGATTGACGGCAATTTCATGGCCACAGGTGGCTACTTCTACAGCTACAGCCGCCGCAGCGATCCGCTTGATGTGTCGGGAATGACAACGGTGGCTGCCGGCTACAAGACCTATGACTTGTCGCCCAAGGTGGTGACTATCGCCTATTGATCGGATGAACAATTCTTTGTAACAGATAACTATCAACAATATGAAACGATTTTTACTTGCCCTGCTGGTGACAGCAATGAGTCTCACCGCTGGTGCCGTCACGGGCGACGTGAACAGTGACGGCGAGGTGAACATCAGTGACGTGAACACCTTAATCGACATGATTCTCTCGGGTGACATGACCAGCGCCGGTGACGTGAACAGCGACGGCGAGGTGAGCATCAGTGACGTGAACACCTTGATTGAAATTATCCTGAATGGTCCTGTGGAAGAGGAAATCGTTCCCAGGGACATTGAGTTGGACTACACTGAACTCTCGGAACCTGCCGAGTCCATTCCCGAGGATGAGGACGCTCTGGACTATGGCGACTATGTCGAGAACACGGTGTGGTCAACAACCGTGCGCATCCGCTTCGACGGCGAGACGGCAACCGTGACGGGCAATCCCAGCTCGGTCATCGTGAGCGTTAACGGAGCACATGTCACTGTCTCCAGTGCCGCCAAGCGCGTGCGCTACATCGTGACGGGCACGACCGCCAACGGTTCGCTCAAGTTCTATAGCGAGAAGAAGTTCCAACTCCAGTTGGATGGAGTGGAGATCACCAATCCCGCCGGTGCTGCTATCAACAACCAGTGCGGCAAGTCGCTCTACCTTGTGCTCAACGAGGGCACGGTCAACACCCTGCGCGACGGCGGGCAATACACCATGGTCGATGGCGAGGACCAGAAGGCGGCCCTCTTTAGCGAGGGTCAGATCCTGGTCAGCGGCAAGGGCACGCTCAACATCTATAGCGTGGGACGCCACTGCATGGCCAGCGACGACTACATCTTTGTGCGCCCTGGCTGCCACCTTTACCTGAACAGCACCAGCGGCCATGGCATCAAGGCCAAGGACTATGTCCACATCGGTGGCGGTGTCATCAATATGGAGATTGCAGCCGATGGAGCCAAGGGCATCAACTGCGACAGCCTGGTCAATATTACTGGCGGACGCACCACCATCATCAATACAGGCACTTCTCGTGCCGAGGTTGACTCGCTGGGCAATGTGATCTCGACCGGTGCAGCTGGCGTGAAGGCCGACTTCAACATGACTATGACAGGGGGAATTCTCAACGTCAAGTGCACGGGTGACGATGCCAAGGGCTTGAATGTGGTAAAGCCGTTGCTGTTTGCTGGCGGTGAGTTAAACGTTGTGGTAACCGGCGGCAAGCTCACCGTTGCCCCCAAGGGCGTGAAGTGTGACACCGACTGCATCATCCAGGGAGGCTCCTTCTACAGCTGCGCCCCAGGTGGCAGGGCCATTGACATCGATGGCAAGGATGGCCCTACTGTTGCCGAGGGCTATACTACCTATACGACAATTGACACCCGCCTCTTTGAAATCATTTATTGACTTGCTGTGACTGTAAACGGCAATAACAACCATAACCACACTTAGGTTGTTACCTATCTGGTATTGTTGATTGCAGTTACCGTTCCCATTCACAGGCTAACCCATCAAGAGCAGCCGGGCGGTTGCGGTGACATGGTTGATGAGGGCACCGGTAGTGATGTCTAAGGCCCGGGAAACTGCGTCGGCGACATCGCTGATGTCAACGTGGGAGTCATCGGTCTCGATGAGCAGGCGGCTAATGGGCGTGGCCTGGAGGGCCGCAATGTTATAGCTGATACCAAACGACAAATAACAGCCGGCATCAAGCAGGGTGCGTGCAACATGCTCATTGCCACGCATGCCGTGGATGACGAGGGTGACATGGTCAAGACCCTCACGGTGACGGGCAGCCAGTATGTCCTGGGCAGTGCGTACGCAGTGTGCCACCACGGGTTTATTGAGCACCTGGGCAAGTCTCAAGTGCCGCACAAAAGCCAGTTGCTGGACTTCCAGGTCAGGACCTCGCAGGCGGTCCATACCCGTTTCGCCGATGGCAAGCACCTGGGGATGACGGGCGCAACGATCGAGCATGGCATAGTCGTCAAGGGTGAGGTTTTCCACGCCGTGCCAGGGATGAAAGCCCACCGAGTAGCACAGTCCAGGCTGCGGGTCGAAATGGCGCGGATCGACCGAAATCAACGCCGAGGCCGTGTTGGGGCGATGGGTGTGGAAATCAAGGATAGTGGTCATGGCACGGGATCATAGCCGCTGCCGCCCCACGGGTTGCAACGCAGGATGCGCCACACGGCCAGTGCCAAGCCCTTGAAGGGGCCATGCTTGCGGATGGCTTCGATGGCATACTGGCTGCACGTGGGTGTGAAACGGCACGAAGGGGGCGTCAAGGGCGAGATGAACTTCTGGTAAAAACGGATGGGCAAGATGAGCACCTGTCCAGCCAGGCGTGCCACAGCCCGAGCCGCCCGCTTGATATGGTCAAGAATCTGTCTCATGGCACGACATGTCGGGTTGCTCGGCAGCAAGCTGGGCTATGCGGGAGAGCAAGGAAATCATTTTCTCATGGATCACGCTGTAAGGTGCTATCGTCTTGTCCAGGTAAACAAAGGCGATGTCCACGCCACAGTCACGGCCAGCAATGGGGTCAAGCAAGAATTCGCGACGTGTTAGGCGGTAGGCCTCGCGGACACGGCGGCGCAGGGTGACACGGTCAACGGCACGGCGGATGCGCTTCTTGGGGATGGATATAAGGAAGTGCACGGGTTGGTCGCCTCTCGGGCGCTGCCTGTAGGCAGCGCGCAAGGGAAAAGCCATGAGCGACCTGCCGTCGTTGAACAGGAGGTTAATGGCCGTGCGGCTCGTGAGCTTCTCTTCCTTTTTTAACTTGAAATCCATTCCAGATGCAAAATTACACAAAATGGGACACGCTACAACAAGCATGCCCCACAAAATATCGCGTAGTTGTGACGATTATTTCTTGGCAGCGGCTTTGGCCTTGCGGGTGGCGGCGGCTTTCTTGGCAGCGGCACTACGCTTGGCGGCAGCGGCGCGCTCAGCCTCAAGCTTTGCTTTGCGGGTTGCAGCGGCTTTCTTGGCAGCAGCACTACGCTTGGCAGCAGCCGACAGGAGTTCCTTTTCCTTCTCGGCGGCCTGGTCTTGTCCATTGGCTTCCAATTTAGCCTTGCGGGTCACGGCAGCCTTCTTTGCGGCCTCGGAGCGCTTCTTGGCTGCCGCCTGACGCTCTTTCTCCTTTTTGGCAGCCTCACGGGCAGCCTTGGCAGCGAGCTTGTCATCCTCGGCCTTGGCCTTCTTGAGGTACTGTTCAATTGCACTGGCCATCGATGGAGCCTCGGGGGTGATGGTCACGTCCACCTTCAATCCTGCAGCCTGGGCGGCCTCGAGTGTAGTCTGTCCCATGGCAGCGATAACCACGTTGCGCTGCTTGTAGTCGGGGAAATTGGTTGTGTAGGACTTGATACCGGCGGGCGTAAAGAACACCAGCATGTCGTAATCAAAGGTTTCACCAGGCTTGAAGTCATTGCTCACCGTGCGGTACATCACAGCCTTGACATACTTCACCTTGTTGTTATCGAGTACCACGGCTTTGTCGTTGTGGACATCACTCACGGGCATGAGGTAGGTTTCCTTGTGATGCTTGGCAATGATGGGAATAAGGTCCTCCATGCGTCCAGTCTCGCTGTAGAATATCTTGCGCTTGCGGTAGATGACATACTTCTGGAGATAGTGGGCGACCGTCTCGCTCACGCAGAAGTATTTCAACGTGTCAGGCACCGTGTGGCGCAGCTCCTTGCACAGGCGGAAAAAGTGATCAATCGCCGTGCGTGCCGTCAAGATGATGGCGGAATATTCAGGAATGTTGATTTTGGACTGACGGAATTCTTTTGAGGTGAGACCCTCAACCTTGATGAAAGGTCTGAAAACCACTTCTACACCATATTTCCTCTCCAAATCAAAGTAAGGAGATTTCTCGGACGTTGGCCTTGGTTGTGAAACCAGAATCTTATTAACGTTCATGCAGTCATTTAATGCTATAAAATACCACTAATCCAGAAGGTTACACTCGTCATGATGACCAAGGGTACCATTTCGACAGCGCAAAGGTACAACAAAAAAAAGATAATGGATGGCAAATTGCCATGAAAAATTCTAAAACCCTTATAAATAAATATTAATCGGGCTACCAAATACAGGACGGCGCCAACCATCAATAGCAATTTGCCACTACCGGGATAGAGCAGGGTCAACACTGCCACGGGCAGCAACAGCAGGCCCAGCAATGACTGTGAGGCCTTAAAGCCATCGAGCCACAATTTGGAACCCACCTTATCGGTAAAAGTGTAGCCTAAAACCTTGTATACAATCCACTGGACAATATAGAAACCTGCTGCCAGACCGCAGTAAGCGGCAATGTGGGTAAACACGCTGTGCTGCAACACCGGCGCCAGGGCAGGCCAGAAGGTTTGAACCGCACTATAGAGCAGAAAACCCTCGACAATGCACGTGTTGGCAATCAGGGCGACCTGGATGCTCGTCTCGTTGACGGTGTGATCCTCAAACAGGTTTTCGCGCCGGCGCGTCGAGAACATGTAATGGAAGAAGTTCTCAATGTACTTGTAGCCCTTGTGGTAGCTTAATGCCACTGCAAGCAATCCGGCGAGCAACAGGGAGATGGAGGGGGTGTCATGCAATGGTGAACGGGCAAATGCCTGGGCCGGCTTGCCGACGGGTTCCTCGATCACGGGCAGGGTGTTGATGTCCTGTCCCAATGACGAATCTCCTGCTTCGACAGTTGGGAAACCGTCAAGGTATTGGGGTGCATGGGAGGCCGCCACGCTGTCGGCTCGCAGCTGCACGGTGTCAATGGGATGGACGCTTGCGGGCATGGCGTTAATCAAAATCAATATTTAGACTCAAACTCAACGGGGCCGTTGTCCTCAAGCAGGGATACAGCTTCACGGGGCGTAGCGGCAACCTGCCACAGTTGACTGTGGGACTGCTTCATGAAGCCCTCGCCAATGGCGTGGTCGAGCATTGCCAGCAGCTTGTCATAGTAGCCCATCGTGTTGAGGATGATGACAGGCACACCGACGAGCCCCAATTGGCGCCAAGTGAGAGTCTCGAGCAACTCCTCGAGTGTCCCAACGCCGCCGGGCATGGCGATGACCGCATCGGCCATGTCGCTCATCATCTGCTTGCGCTGGTGCATGTCGGCAGTGACGATGACGTCCTCCAGGCGGTCATAGCACCAGCCGTTATCGACCATAAACTTGGGGATGACGCCGGTCACCTCGCCACCGGCATCCAGCGTGCCATCGGTCACGGCACCCATCAGGCCCACTGCACCGCCACCGTTGACACAACGCCATCCACCCTGGGCCAGCAGTTGTCCCAGCTCTCGAGCTGCATCCAAATAACGTGCGTCGATCCTTGCACTCGAAGCGCAAAACACGCACACGTTGCCTCTGTTTTCTCGTTTCATGGCCGCAAAATTAATAAAAAAGCATCATTCGCCGCCTTTTTATCATCAGGATTAAGAGGTTCGCAGCACGGAATGTCAGGGATTGGCCCATGCGTCAAGCTGCGAGCGATATTTCTCGCGCAACCCTCGACTATGGGTCAAGATGTCCTCATTAAGGCTACTATCAATGGCATCATCGGTCGTGGTGACCCACTTTTCCTGATATTTATCGGTTGCGGCACGCTGTGACCGGGTGTCAAACTCCCCACCAGCGATCACGGCCGAAGTGGCCACGCGGATGTAGATTTCCCATCGCTTGGCATAATAGCCCCACATCAGCCCGCTCCAGTTGCGGCAGGCATAGTCGTTGAGGTTCCCGCCCCATGTAGTGACAAGCCGCCTCGCGTTCATCTCGTAGTAATTCTCGGCATCGGGAGTCTTGCCCAGGTCACGCGCCTGTTGGAGCCAGTGCTCAAGTGTGGCGTGGTTATGGTGATTATTCAGGTCATCGAGGTCAGACAGTAATTCAAACAACACATTGCTGTGGTCAAACACTGCTGACCTGTCACGCTTGAGGCAGGCCTTATCAAATGCCTGTTTCTCGACGAGGAACAAGTCGCCCAGCAGTTGGCGACCCACCCAGATGAGGTCGATGGTCAAGGCATCGGTGGTGACCTCTTGCTCGGCCAGCAGGTAGTCCCACACTGCCAGCAGGTCGCGAGGATTATACTTGACTGTGCGACTTTCCTTGCCCAACACGGGATAGGAGCACGGCAGCGGAGCGGCAAAGTTACCGGGAGTGATGTCAAGCACACTATTATAGAGCAACTTCCAAGCCTCACGCACGGGTTGGCTCACATGGCCGGCATGGCGGTCGGCGAGTTCGTTGACAACCTGTTCGTCGGTTTTGCCGTAATTCCAGGCCTTCTCGAGGATGTATTCATAGGGGAATTGCTGCACATCCAACCCCTCGAGCGTGGAACCAATGCCCACCATGTTATCGCCACACTCGGCAAGAGCCCGCTCAATGCGTTCTCCTGCCTCACGCACCCGGCCCTGCACATTGGTGTTACCGCCAAAGTTGCCCAGGTAGCACCAGATGAACGGCTGGCCGTAGAAGCCCTCGTGCTCGCGCCACATCTCCTTGTACTCGCAATAGTAGTCAAGCATGGTCATCTTGCCCTGTGGCACACCGGTGAGCATAGCCCGTGTGCGCTCGGGCGTGTAGTCCTTGCGTTGATAATAGAGGAACCATGCCATCTGCAGCCACTCGGCTTGTGGGTCGACAGCGGTGAGGCTCTCATAGATGTGCCGCGCCACTTTGTTCAGATAATCAGGCTCAAAGCTGGGCGGGTCCACCTCGTTAAAGGGGTCGATGCCGTAGATGTGGTCGGTGCCAAAGAGGCGTGTCTGCTCCTCCAGGTACAAGCTCTGGATGCGGGTATACAGGGGATCCTCGCTATTGAGGAAACAGGTGCGGTATTGCTCGTCAAAGCCGGCCCAGGAGGAGAGTGACTGGATGTCGGCATCGGGGAACAGTTCACGCAATGCCTCAGGCACATGTCCGGCAAATGCGGGCAACACCGGGCGCATGTTCAGCGCACGCTCACGTTCCACAATGCGCTGCTGTAACACCGTCTGTCCCTCAAGCCACTCCATGGGCAACGGGCCGCACCAGCCGTCAATGTTGGCCATGCGGTGCCATGGCAGATAGGCCGGTCCCGTGAAATAGCTGCGCACCTGCTTGTCGGTCATGCCCAAGCTGGTCCACACATTGTACCACACCGCCTCCTGGCCTGTGATGGCCAGCGGCAGGTTCACGCCGTTCAACGCCATCCAGTCGATGAGCCGTTCCCAGTCCTTCCATTGCCAGAAGGGCATTGTGTAGCCCCAAGTGCAATAGTTCAGGAAAAAGCGTTGCGGCACCCTGGCCGAGACTCGTTCGGGAACTTTTACATCGGGCAACGTTGCAGGGAGTTCCACGGGCACATCGGCATACCACGACACCGTCGTCTTGCAGTAACGGTTCAGGTAGCGGTTCAAGCCTACGGCCATTGAGCCCGCGTTGTTCCCACCAATGACGACCCTGCCGTCAACGTCCTCGAGCGTGAACACATCACGGCCTTGTTCCGGGTCAATAGCCCGGAACACCACCTTCTGGGTCAAGCGCGGCGACAATCGCCGCGCTAACTCACACGCCTGCTCCACTCCACGGTCATTCTCGCCGCTGGCGGCAAGTGACACCAAGCATAGGGCTAAAACGCAAAAAACGAAATGCAGTCTCTTTATCATAGGCCACAAATTTAGATAAATATCCCGATTTACAAATCAGCCGAGATAAAGAAACTGATTTTTCTTTACAAGTAAAGATAGTCAACCGCAGCGTGGCGCGCAACGTGACTCAGACCAACGTCCAATCCGCTAAACCGGAGCGGTGGCATAGCTGTTCAGGGCACACAGGATTGTCGTGTTCAAATGATCTATTTGGCTCATGTCGATTGAGTTGAGATAAATCTTGGTCGTCTTGACAGATGTGTGACCCATTCCGTAGCTAATGAGTTCGAGCGGATAATTAAGCGTGTTAGCGGCATTTGCCCAAGAATGACGGGCGACATACATGGTCAGGTTGCTACTGATTCCACAGCGTTTCGCCAGAGACTTCAGTGCCTTGTTCACCTTGCCCTGGACGCCGCGGTACTGGTTCCGCTCCTTGCCATTGGCCTTTTGGATAATGGGGAGCAAATAAGTAGAGTTCGGCTCATGGTACCGGTTGACGATCTCTTGCATGCAGTGTTCCCACTTCACGGTGATGCTCTGACCCGTCTTGTGACGCTTGTAATGCAGGCTTCCCGACTTGATGTTTGCCGGTTTCAGATAGGCCATGTCGACAAACGACATTCCACGAGTATAGAAACTGAACATGAACATGTCGCGCGCAAACGCCTCCTCGCGGTCGGTTGTTCGGCACCATTTGATTTTCTTGATGTCGTCGATTGACAGGGCGCGCTTGTCGGTTTGCGCGATACCTGTATAAACGTTTTTAAAGGGGTGTCTGTCGGTCAAATGATATTTCTCGACAGCCTTGTTATAACATGACCGCAGCACCCTCATGTTGAACGACACGGTGTTTAACGACAAGTCGCGCGAGCGCAGGTAGGCCTCGTATTGTTCCATCACATCGGCTGTCACAAGGCCGATTGCAATATCTTGGCCATCACGCCACTGCATGAATTGTCTCAGGACACAGTTGCGGATTTCGGAACTGCGTATGCGGTGGTTCTTTGCCAAAAGTTCCACTTCTTTGTTGATAAAAGTACCAAAGCCCACCGAAGGGTCATTGATTGGCAAAATCTTACCGTTTTCATTGGGATTCATGGTGTGTCCGTTAATAGTCACAACCACATCTTGCAATGAAACATCAATGCCGTTAATCTTTAAATCAAGCACAATTTGGTTCATAGCATTTAAATTGATTTGTGTTATTCAGGTTTATGTTGTGTATCTCCAATCAACATAAACGAGAAAGAACTTAAAACAATTAAGTCCACACTATCATTTTTTAACGCATTTTGATGAAAATCGGTCAATATTATTGTTTTTGGTTATGATGATATTTTTTCCAAAAAAGCAAATACATTTCAAATCCGTTAGCGTTGGACACTGTCAGCAATAACAATGTTTTGCGTGACGGCACCATAGCCACACCAGTAGCCGAAACCACCGTGGATATTGGTGCATAGATTCATATAAGAAGAAAAGAACAAATTACCAGACAACGAGAGCACTTTAATATAGCTATCCCAAAATTGAAAAGACGTCTCATCAACCTGTGCAAATTTCACTGTCACTGAATCATTGATGTGAAAATAAGGCGAATAATGCTGTGAAGCAAACTCATGACCACGATAAACCTGAAACGTAGTGTTCTCACCTAAAACAGCATCGTCGATTGAGCCAAGATAGGAGGCCGAGAATTGTTTTCTCGAGGTTCCCACACGAGTGAAAAATTGATAGTAGTTCTTTTCTTGGGGATTATCCTTAAAGTGTGCAGTTATCTGATACATCGTGTCAGAGTCGCTGCAAGGGGCGACACGGAACACCGTGGCGGGCGGAAGGGCCGGGATTGATGTTACCGCTGTTGCGTGAAACATCTTGTAGTCCACTGTCAACTCATAGCTCTTGCCCGGCACTCCCCGCATGCGGCTCGTTGTGTAAACATAGGGAGGGTAATAACCTGGATCATATCTACCCGTCAGGGTGACGCTATCGGTGCCGTCGTTAATGGTCACCTTGGCCCACCGGATCAGGTAGCTGCCCAAGCTGTCCACATGCTGGTAGGCCTGTGTGACGGGGATTGAGCGGGTGAGAATGACAACAGGGAAACCGCCATTCTCAATCCAGCCTTCTACAATGATCTCGGTATTGTCACTCTCGACATCATGATGGTCAGTGCATGACGTGGACAACAACAAGATAGTCAATAATGATACAAAACCTTTCATGTGCTAAAATCGGCAATAATAATTGATTGATGGCAGCACTTTTAAAACAGATATTACAGGACGGTAGGCAAATTGGCCGTTACGATGTGAGCTCAGGTAGTAAAAAACTTCATTGCTCCTTCCCGTCAGATTGTAGATCGAGATGTTCAGTCCATTCTCCTTGAACATCTTGCTTTTCCACTTGTAGTTGACCGACACATCCACTCGTCCATAGGGGCGCAAGCGCCGGCCATTGTGCCGGCCGTGCCTGATAAGGATATTGCCGTTGAGCAATGATAAAGACTCGGCGGCAGTGAATGGAGTCCCGGTCGCACAGGTCATCGTGATGCCAAAGTCCCAATGCTTGCTGCATGCGTAGCTCACAACGGCATTCAGCTCATGCGGGCGCGAGTGATTGGCGGGAAAGGTCTCATCTTTACCATCGTGATGAAACGTGCACCTCGCATGGGTATAGCCATAGCCCACCCATCCGTTAATTCTGCCGGAGCACTTGTTGAGCATGATGCTATACCCATAATTCTCGCCGCGGCCGTGCAAGAGCAGGTTATTGACGTCATAATCCTTGTTCATCAAATCCAAAACCGACCCCGAATATTCAACCTGTCCGCCAAGTTTCCTGTAGAACACATCTGCAATCAACTTGTAACCACGCTTGAACAGGTAGTGGCTGAAACCCACATTCACCGAATTGGATGTTTGGGGGACATGTTCCCGGTTGGCCGGTATCCAGAACTCGGTAGGTAATCCCATGTCTGAGAAACCGGTCTGAAACAAGTATTGGTGCTTCATGCTCCAGGTCACCGAGAATTGCATGTCGGCGCGATCACAGGCCATCCTGACCAACGGATCCAGGCCACAATCTACGCCCCCCGAGTAACAGAACAGGCCTCCACGCAGTCCGGCAGTCAACTTGACGTTACCGGTTAATGGCATGGTGTAGTCGCAATATAGCGATAGCTCAACCGGCCTCTCGACAAAGGCAGGAGCAGCCGACGCTTCACGGTAGGAGCCATCGCTCTGCAAGGTCTGTGGCTTAATCATGTGCAGGATGGCCTCGGCACCGGCATTCCATCTGTCCCATGTCATGTGGCCATGGTAGCCAAGATCTGTTATCCTTGAGGGCAAGCGAAACGTCATGCCCGGCAAGGATAGCCGAAACCGGTTGTGGTAAGCGGTCACATAGGCATGGTGAGCCGTCGCTAATCCATTGCGATAGTTGCGCAGCCAGTGCACAGCAGCCATCCGGTTGCCCCACACGGCTTCCATGTCGGCCAAGTAAGACTGGTCGTTAAAATCAGCCTTGTCATTTCCCAGGTAGCCGTCAACAATGAGCGTGCCACTTGAATCCACACGGTGCACCACTGTCATGCTCATGTCTCCAAACGTGTATCCCAATTGATTGTCGCCTGACTTGAGCCAGCGTCCATACAACAGGTTCATATAAGAACCGCGCATCGATACCGTCACGGCTGTGTTGCGCCCAATGGGTAGCCGCAAAGTGCCATGCGACGATATCAGTCCCAAAGATAATTCTCCACTGGTAACCGCGGCAATGCTGTCGGGCAGCAGCATGGTCAATTCCCCGCCTAATCGGTTGGACATCCGGGTGGAGGATGGAGACTTGGAGAGCTCCATTGCCGGGTAGTGAGATGGAATGAACGACGAGAAAAAACCCATCAGGTGGTTCACATTATAGAGGGGCACGCCCCCAACCTGAATCGCATTGTGCTGGTTGGCACAACCTTGAATGTGGAGTCCGGTGCTGTACTCATCATTGGTTTGCACGCCAGGCAGCATCTGTGTGTAACGCAAGGGGTCGGCATTACCCAATATCATGGGCAGGGCCGTGAGTTGTTCCAGTTTCCAACTGATTGTGCCGTTGCTGCTGGTCGTCATGGCCGACGTGTTCTTGTGCACTTTAACGACAAGACTGTCCAAAGAAATATTCCACACACCCTCGTCTTGCCCATGCAGGCAAAATGAGGATGTGCAGAAAATAGAAACCATGGTCCAGAATATGTGGGCCTTAACTCTCATTACCCATGGGGAGGTGCATCACCAATAGATTCGTTCGTCAATGATGTCGGCGTAGGCGTTGGCCAGTGCTTTGAAAGCATCGATTGTCCTCTTGAAGTCGGTGTTATTGAAGAATGCCTCAAAGGTGCTGTAGGAGCTATTGTCACCAAAGATGATGATGGGTTCAGCCGTCCAGTAATCATACCAGCGGTCTTCCCTGAAAGGCTCAAGTTTTATGGTCGCCTGCTTCCTGGACTTGTTGTCGTAGTACAGGTTGACATCGGTCAGGCTATTGGCCAGGTTGATATAGGACTTGAACTGGCTTTCGTTCCTGTCATTCTCATCGGCACTCTCCAGATAGTCCACATATTTGCGCACTTCGGTCAGCTTTCCTTGCATCTGCACCTTGCCCAGGATGTCCAGCTTCACAAATGCGTTCTTGGCATCGATGTCATCGGTATTATAGTCATCGATGTCAAACGACTCACTGGTAAAGGCGCTCACGTTGACCGAGGGGATATTCATCAAGTCGGCACTGATGGCCATCGTGATGAGTGCCTTGCTGCCCTTGCTCAAGGCAAACTTGATTGCTGCCGCGCTGTTGCCTGAGAAAGCCACCTGTGAGAAGGCAAGTTTATAGCCATTATTCAGTTCGGTGGTCACGCTGGCGTCGATACTGCTCTTGCTCAGGTCAAACTCCTCGTCGCTGACACTCTTCAAGTCGATTTTGACAGTCGTCTTGACAAGCTGCGTCTGGCCGCGCAGCAGGGTGACCATAATCTTCTCGGGCACCGCAACGGTGCAGGCGGTGCGGTCATAGTAATCGTTCCTGACGATTGTGTAACCAAAGTCATCACTATAGCCACCAGTCCAATCATTGAGGTCAAAAGCATGCACGCGGGCACTGGTACCGCTGGCCTCGGCTTTCAAGATCAATTGTTGACCCTGCTGGTCATAGAATATGAATTGCAGGTCATTGGCCCGCTCATAGCTCCAATAGCCGTGCAAAGCAATAAAGTGGCCGGTGAAGTTGGAAGCCATAATCAATGACTTGAAATTGGTGTAGATGTAATTGTAGTTGTAGGTGTAGCGTCCCCATTGGTCGGTTCTGGACTCATAGGAGCTCGTTCCCAAGGGCTGACGCAGGGCATCCAGAATGTCCTTGCCCCAGTTGCCCACATTGTCCCAATTATAGTTGTTAATATAGAGATCGGTGATGAATTTGCCCAACTCACCCAACTCGCGGAAGTCCTGCGAGGGAACCATGTCCATGAACTCCAGTGCCACCTGCTCCAAGTACTCTTTTTGCTCGGTGGGCGACATGTATCTGTCGGTATCGGGATTGGGGTCAGGATCGGGATTAGGGTCAGGAGTAGGATTATCGGGCTTATTGGGTGTATCAGGCTTCTCGATTTCGGGTTCATCCTTGCCACAAGAAGCAAAGTTAACCGTCATCGTTACCGCAAGGAGCGCAATCATCAGTTTTATGATGTTCTTCTTCATCGGATAATTTTGTATGGTTTCCAGTTCCAGTCCATTCAACATGGAGGTTAAGTCATCAGGCGGGTGTGGACTGCTCATGCCGTGGTCTAACGCTTGACCATGGGCACAACACCACCTTTTCTCTCATTCATCACAACCGGCCGCCCATGTGACGGTAAAGAGTGATGGTTCGCTTGAAGTTTTCACATTGCCGTGGCTCCAACCGCATCACATGGGACATACCCTTGCCATGCAGCTTCACGGTCACTTCATCGCCAGCAAGCAGGTCATCAATCATAGCCCGGTCGCCCTCGTGTAGCTCGGTATCGCTCGTCTCAAAGAAATAGCGTCGTTTCACCCGCTCACGAATGGGGTGACTGGTAGTGAGGCGGTACTCACCACCATTGGCACGGAATGTTATTGCCACATACTCCAACGGGTCATCGGCACAATATTGCACGTGCAGCAGCAGTTGTGCGGGGGTGCCTGTGCTGTCGATCTTGAAATATAGGAAATACTCACACTCCAGTGCCCCGATGTGGACATCGCGAGGGGTATAACACCCGTCCACCACCGTGAACTGCCGGGTTAAATCCTCGCTCATGTTCCGCTCATCGTGGGCAGCTGCTGCACTGGCGGTGCCAAGCAGCAAGGTGATGAGTAAAATCCATCGTGAAATCATCATGTAGTTCTCTTTAGTCATCAAGAAACTCATGAGGGCATGTCGCTAATCAACATGCCCTCGAGTGGTTTCTTGTTGTGTTGTCGCACATCAGTCTCGCTTAAGGTCAATAGCAGGGCTACCCGATTTCATGGCATCCTCGCTACGGTAAAGTTTTCCGTGACTCATGTAATAATAGGCAGTATCTCCATTATACTCGATGGAAACATAGGAGGTGTCACCTCGGTCGCCATCATACCAATGGGTCTGGTTGACTTTATCCTGGCCATCGAACTGAATGGTGGCACTATGGTCCTCGCGCAACTCAAACTTGTTGCCGAACTCGTCAACATACTTGCCGGTTATCTTGCCGTCGTCGGCACTCTTGCTGCCACAAGATGCGGCAACGGCAACAACACCCGCAATCAATAGTGCTTGAAATACTCTCTTAACCATTTGTTTGTCTATATTTTAAGAAAAAATTGGCACCGCACACATCTTGTACAAGAGCGACGGTGCCAATCATCAAAGAACTATTGTGCTATTAATGCTATGAAAAAACTGTTTTAGTTCATTCAGTGACATTCACATTAGGAGGCAGGAGTATTCTTGGTCGACTGAACAAGGATCTCAACGCCCTCGATGGTGTAGGTACCCCAACCATAGTTGATATCAAGATCAACCTTGATGTAGAAGTCCTCATCCACGTTGGCACCATTGTTCAGGTAGGTCAACCAACCGAAGCGGTTGCTCATGCCACGCCAGGGGCTGGGCTCATACCTGAAGTCGATGGTCGAAGGAATGGGCTTCCAGGCAGTGTTGCCATCAACCTTGAGGTTGCAAACTGCAGAATTGGTGTGGAAGGTGCAGGTGAAGGGACCATAGTACTCCCAGAATGAGGGATGGTTAGCAAAGTCGCGATCACGCCAGTCAACAAGCCTGTTGAGGAACTTGTCAACATTGACATAGGAGTGAGCCTCACCATAGTCAACACCATCGATGAAGTAGTCATCGGTCTTGTTGTTGCCTGCCAGAGTTACAGGACGGAGAACCTTAGCAACGAAGTGGTCAGCGCCACGGAAGGTCAGGTTAACCTCATACTTACCACAGAACAAGCCCTTAGCACCAATGTAAACCTTCATGTCACCAGTGTTGAGCAGCTGCTTAGCAACATCATCGTTCTTATTGTAGGTGAACTTGTTGTTGACAGCGGGGTTCTCAAGCCAAGCAATCTTGTGGTTGCCATACCAGAGCTCGGTACCATTATTGTTAACAGAGAACGAGTAGTTCTTGCCACCAACGGGAATCGAAGTGTGAGCACCGCAGAAGAAGTAGTGGATACCAGTCATGGTGAACTCGTTCTTGGTGTCAATCTTGATGGTACCATTAGCCGACTCAAACAGGGTGTTCATGTCAACATCAAAGATGCACTTGGTGTTGTCGGTGGAGTTCTCAGGATTGGGAACGTTCACGTTGAACTTGGTGTAAGCATAGTTATCGAACCAGAAGTTGTCGATGTACTTGCCGTTGCCACCCTTCTCACTGATGTCGTAGGTCTTCTGGATATCCTTAATCTTGGCCGTCAGGATGATGTCGAAGTAGTAGTCCTCGTTGTCGGTCATGTAACGATACCTGTTGGTAACGGTCTTGCCGGCATACTTCCACAGGTCATCGTTGCTGATGGTCCATACCAATACATGAGTTCCTTCCTCGGTGCCATCCAGCCAATCCTTCTGCTCAACAACATGACCTACGTCACCGGTATAGTTGATGTCATAGCTCTTGGGATAGAGGGTGTGGAATTCGTCCTTGCTCATGCCGTGAGCGTTAAGAACCTGGATGCTGAAGTCCTTGTAGTCATAGTTTACAGAATAAGAATCCTGGTTGCAGTGGAATGCAAACGCATCACCGAATACGAAGGTCTCCTCCAGATTGACCATGGGCTCAGCCATGCGAGCAATCTTCACCTTGATGTAAGCCACCTTAACAAGGTTCTTACCGTCCCATACAGTGACACGGATTACAGGCGTGCGGTCAATGGCGGATGTTCCATAAACGTCCTTTACAGTCAACAGGGTGGTCGTCTCGTCGAAGTTGACATACTCGGCCTGATCGGTACCATTAGAGCCAATGATGAAGTTCTTAACCAACTCAAATTTCCAGGTAAAGCCAAGCTGCTTCTCAATGTCGGCAGGGCTGCATGCCTCACCATACCAGTGAGCCATCACATAATCCTTAACCTTGAAGTTCTTGTCGTCCCACTTCATGGTGATGTCGCAAGACTCGCCATCCTGATCCTCGTTGTAATAAACGGGGTACTGGTTGCCGGTCTTGGGGCAGTTGTCCTGAGTGAAGATCACGCGACGGAAGTGATAATCCTCCTTGGAATTTGAATTCCAGCGTGCCTTGTCGGCAATGTGGAAGTCAGAAATGTTGCGATCCTTATAAACGGTTGCATAGTCTGAAGTCACGTTCTCACCGTCCTCGCGAGTAGTCTGGAGAGCAACAACCGAGATGAAATCATCGGTTGCGGGCAGACCGCGAACGACAACCTTAACGGTCAAGATGCCGTCCTTGAAACTTGCAAACTCAGCCTCGGCATCAAAGTCGCCAGTGGCAGGTGCATTGTGACGGGTAACAAGGAAGTTGTCATTGGCTTTAACAACAAATTTCAGCTTCTTCAGGTCATCCTCATTGGCATTGGCGGGATTCACATGATAGGTCACATACTTCTCAACGCTCTTGTAGGTCGTATTGGTAGAAGCGGTGTATTCCTCAATCTTCTTGGTGATATCCTGCTTGAAGTTCTTGTTCTTTTCAATCAAGGGATTGTAGGCGAACGACTGGATGCGGATTGCAGGAACACCATCAACATAGTCAAAGGGCTCAAACACAAGGCCGCGCAGGACGTTGCTCAGAGCTACCGAGAAATTCTCATAACCGTTGCTTGTCCTGACGTTGTACAGTTTCAGGTCGCTACCGTCCTTGACAGCAGTGATCTCACCTGCATTGCTGGCCTTCCAGGAGATGTTGGTCTTCTCCTTGAGGGTACCGTCACCATTGTAGATGTCCCAGCAGCCGGTCTCGGGATTGGGTACATAATAGATACCGTCCTTACCGTCCTTACCATCCTTGCCGTTAGTGCCGTTGGTGCCGTTGGAACCATTAGTACCATTGATGCCGTTAGCGCCGTCCTTACCGATAGCATAGTAGTTGGTCTTCTGTCCATCCTTGTACCAGTAACCGTCATCACCGATGGTCCATACAGTAGCATTTGTACCATTAGTGATGGTGTAGGTCTTACCATTGGCCATGACCACTTCGATGCCGTCAGCCACCTTTCTCACGTCAGAAATGACACTGCCGTCGGTCACCAGACTGTTGATCTGGTCGATAGCCTTGGCGTTTTTGTCAATCTGTTCTTGCAAATCCTTGATGTCGTCATCATAGTCTTTGCAAGAAGTAAACATGCTTGTAGCTCCCATGAAGAACAGGAGTACCAGCATTGAGCTCAAAAAACGTTTACTCATAATAAAAACAGTTTAATAAATTGGTTAATTATACATTAAATAATTATATATAGTCTTTCCCGTTTTGCAACTCCTGCGCAGAGTTACAAAACAGTACTATGATGATTATCAATGATATTTAACCATTACTTTTTTATCAATTAATGAGCGCTTTTGTATTATTTTTCATAATATTTTAACTTTACTAAGGATCACATGAAAAGGTATTGTTGTTTTATTCTCTTTTCCCTATTGATATGGAATCATCTTAAGGCCGACGAAACGCCCTGCAGCACCGATTCTTGCGCAAGGTTTGAGGTGTTGGGGGAATTTTTGCGTGATTTTGGCGATGTTGGAAATGATGCGGGATCTATCTCTTCCTCGTTTTGGCTTAAAAGCACTGGAACAGTCCCGATGATCATCCTGTCTAATTCAACTTCTTGCCCATGCACACAGGTGTATTACGATAAGGATATTATTCTTCCGGGGGATTCTGTAGAAGTCAAGTTAACCTATGAACTGAAATCACATCTTGGTTATTTTTTGCAATCGGTTCTATTAAAAACCAATACCGTGCCTGAAGATTATATTAGGTTTTATCTCAAAGGAACTGTTGTTGAAGCGATTACACGAGATTGAGGATTTTCGGTCAATTACAAGGCATGAGCATTAACTGGAATAAAACATTAAAAAACGCGATAAAAAATTGTAGCAATAATAATAATTTTTTAACTGAAATTTGCGTACCTAAAAAAAGTATTGTATATTTGCACGACAATTGTAACTCTGCGCAGAAGTTACAAAAAATGGACATTATTCTACATAAATCAATAAAGTTTAATGTTTTCATAGTGACCGAATTACACAATTCTATTTCATCATTGGAGTGGCTAACTAAAATAGCCACTCCAACTTGTTTAAGAAGCGGTTTGAATGCTGCTACATGGCCAAGCGCAAACCAATTGAATAATGCTTAAACTCTGGCCTGTTATTATAGCGATAGGTGCTGCGGCAGAACCTTGATTCCACATTCCAGGAGCCGCCACGTGCAACATGGTAAGAGCCATAGCTTGGGCCCTTGGGATCCACATCAACATACCCCTGGTTAGCATCACCCAAAACAATGCCCAGGGCGCGTTTAACATTGAATTTGATCACCGCATCATCGTCAGCAGTAGCTCTTTGGGCAATGACCTCAACGGTTTGGTCGGGTAGTCCAATGCTGCTGATTGTCACAGTCCCGGTTGCAGGCTCGGCACTTGACCCTGAATAGATGACATCCACTACTGCGCCCACCACGCTGCCATCAATAGGATGAATGACAGCAGGATTCAAACTAAAGTCATTCCCATCGATGGAGAGCACAATGTCACCCAGCAGATTATTGCCATTAATCATCATGGAAGCCCTCATCATCGAGTCACCGTCAATTTCTACTTCTTGTAAATACAAGGGGTCGTCGGTAAAGATTTCCAATTCGGGACAATGGTAGCTCACATTGACGATCACATCGTCGGCGTCTTTACTTCTCACTGTGATGGTTGCGCTTGCTGGTTCAGCTTTGGGGCCGGCATAGGAGACAACTACACGCACCTCGTTGTTGTTGGCATCAGCCACATTGATTACTTGTGGATTAACGCTAAACCCATATCCATCAATCGTGATTGACACATCATCAGACAAATGATAACCGCTGACCGTGAATGAGCCCGAGCTCAGCGTCTCACCCGCAGCAATATCTTCAAGAAATATAGACCTGGTGCTGACGTACAACATGGGCCTGGGATAACCTGAATACCAATCGTTGCACCACTCAAAGACGTTACCGCTCATATCATAGAGTCCTAATTCATTGGGCGCCAACTGCGCAACAGGCTGTGTCGAATAAGTCACGTTATTGCCACCCTTTTCAAAGCCCCACCAGGCCACCTCGTCGATGACATTACTGCCCGCATATTTGTAGCCCCGGCTCTTGTTGCCGCCTCGTGCGGCAAATTCCCACTCGGCCTCGGTGGGTAAGCGGAATTGCTGGCCTGTGATGGCGTTCAATTGACGGATAAATTCTTTACAGTCTTCCCAAGACACGCGCTCCACAGGCTTTTTGTTTCCAGAAAAAGCACTTGGCTGCGACCCCATCACGGCTTCCCACAATTCCTGGGTCACCTCGGTCTGGCCGATATAATAATCCGATACCCGAACCATTCGGGTGGGGCGCTCGTCGGGTCGCGCCTCGGTGTCATTATAAGGGGCGCCCATGACAAACAGGCCTCCTGTAACAGGAACCATCGTGAATGAGACGCCATTGGCCGTGAAGGTTTTACTTTCTGGTGTGGGTTCGATTGCCGATCCAAGGATTGCGTCGATGACGGCATTGACGTCATCGATGGTGACTTCACCGTCACGGTTCACATCGGCATAATGATAATCACCTGCTTGACTGCAAATAGGGGTTAACAGCATCAAAACCAGAGGCAAGAATGCTGCAAACGGTTTAAATAACGCGTTCTTCATACTTTAAATGATAACTTTAATAATAGTTCGTTACAGTTCAAGCACAATAGTTCCTAGCACCGCAAAAGTACACATTATTTTTTTAAATCAGCCTCTTTAAGCGACAAAAAGATTGAAAAACCACTCATGAATTATTCCCAGTGTGACTTTTTGAATGTATTTTTGTGCCTCAATTTAAAAATGATTTTCATGATTGGGACAATTGTGAACACTTGCACCATTGTGGCGGGGACACTCATTGGGGTGGCTCTGCACAAGGGTATTAAGGACAAGTATAAGAATGTGCTGTACGATGCGTTGGGATTGGCCTGCTTTGCCATCGGCCTGAACGCTGTAGTGACCAACCTGCCCAAGAGCCAATATCCGGTGCTGTTTATCGCGGCCATGGCGATAGGCAGTATCGTGGGCGTAGCTCTCGACATCGACGGGCGGTTCCACCGGCTGGTGGAGCGCAAGGGCAAGAAAGGAGGCAACGGATCGCGCCTGGCCGACGGTCTGGCGACCGCAACACTGGTATACTGCATCGGCCCGCTGTCGATGCTCGGGCCTGTCATCAGCGCTTTGCAGGGCAATCACACTTTCCTGTTCACCAATGCCACACTCGACTTGGTCACGGCAACCATCTTTGGCTCGACCTACGGTGTCGGGATGCTGCTGGCTGCCCCTGTACTGTTCTTGTGGCAAGGGATGTTCTACAGTGTCGCGTTGCTGTCAAGTACCGCTGTCAGTGAGGCACTGATGGCCGAGTTGCTCATTGTGGGCGGGCTCTTGATCACGGGGTCGGGGTTATCACTGCTGCGCATCAAGGACTGCCACGTTCTCAACATGCTGCCGGCGCTCGCTGTACCGCCCTTGTGGTTTGCCATCGTGAGTGTGCTTGGTTAATCAGACTGCGACAATTGAATCTATTATAGGTTCATTTGAGACGATTAATTCTTCTTTTTTGGCTACCTTTGCAACGACAATTCTATGTTTTTTATGAGCAACTCTCGTTTAGCACTATTGTTGGCCGCGCTGTTGATGGGCATGTTCATTCCCATCCAAGGGCAGATTGTGTCTATGGATAGATCTGACAAGCAGATCGCCGACAGCATCCGCGCCGAACTGGATCAGCGCCCCTACTTCAGCCTTTATAAAGATACTTATTTCATCGGCGGCACCGTACTGGGAGGTGAACCCACTATTCACAACAGTGATGTCAAGTTCCAGATCAGTTTCCAGCAGCGACTCACCAAGAGTAGCCTGCCCTGGAACTCTTATCTGTATCTGTTTTATACCCAAAAGGCGATGTGGAACGTCCTTGAGCGCTCGCTGCCTTTTCATGACCTGAACTTCAATCCCGGTATCGGCTTGTCGCGCTATATCATCATGAAGAACCGTCTTGTGGGCAAGGCAACGATTATGCTGGAGCATGAGTCCAATGGCCGCGACGGCACTGCATCGCGCAGCTGGAACAAGGTTTCGATTGCTGCCGAAGGGTACATTTCACCCAATCTCATGGCCCATGCCAAGTATTGGATTCCCATTGTCGATGGACAATATAATCGCGACATCCTACGCTATAGCGGACTCTATCAGGCCGGTTTCCAGGCCATCAGCAACGACGACAAGTGGGTGCTCGACATGACGCTCGTCAAGCGCAAGGGATGGAACCTGAACTTCAATACCATCGTGCAACTGGGCTACCGTATCAACCACAACTCCAATCAGTTCATCATGCTGCAGTACTATAACGGCTATGGCGAATGCATGCTTGATTACAACCAGTACCACTCCCGCATCAGGTTAGGCCTGCTCATCCGCCCACGTTTCTTCAGCGACTTCTAATTTTATACATTATCTCTCCTGATTGGTCTTTTTTCCCGATTTTATTACTAATTTTGCGACAGGAGTAACAAAATAATCGATTATGCAGTACTGGATAAATCATAATGGAGTGCAGTCGGGGCCAGTCGACCTCGAAGGGCTCAAAGAGCTGGGCCTCACGTCGCGTGCCTATGTGTGGCACGAGGGACTTGCCGATTGGGTGAAAATCACCCAACTGCCCGAGTTGCAAGGATTGTATGAAATGGTGGAGAACGAGCCGGCAACCGCTGTGCTTGGTCAACCCCATGAGCCGGAGCAGCCTCAACAGTTACAGCGGCAGCCGCAATCAGTCGAGCAGCCCAAGGAGAATGAACCCTGCCCACCCACCAACCTGGTTTGGGCTATCATCTCAACGGTGCTATGCTGCATCCCGACGGGCATCGTTGCCATCATCTATGCGCTCAAGGTAAGCAACAAGTACCGTGAGGGTGACATCGAGGGTGCTAAGCGTGCCAGCGAGACGGGCGCATGGTGGTGCATCGCGTCCATCATCCTGGGCATCGTGATCCAGCCAATCCTATCGATGCTCACATTGGCAGCAAGGTAGTCAAGTCGATAACAAGATGACTGCAGCGTTATGCGGCGTTCGTTGATTGTTGTTGCCATCGTAATTATCCTGCTGGTGCTTGGAGGCATCTACTATGCTATTGACCCTTCGGTGTCATCGGTGTTTCCGCGTTGCACATTTCTGTCGCTCACGGGCTACAAGTGTCCCGGTTGCGGCAGCCAGCGGGCCGTCCATGCCTTGTTGCACGGCGATGTGATTGGAGCCTTCAAGCAAAATGCCATGTTACTGGTGGCCATTCCTTGGATTATCTTGTGCTTTTATGCCGAGGGGCAGCGCGTGCGCAATCCCCGCCTGTATGCCCGTCTCAATGCCCCAAGGCTCATTTGGCTTTTCCTGGCCATGGTAATCATTTGGTGGTTGTTGCGCAACATCTTCAACTGGTAATATAGACTAAAAAACGACATAAGACAATGAAACAATATCTTGACCTGGTGCGCCACGTGATGGAGCACGGCGTTGACAAGGAGGACCGCACTGGAACAGGCACGCGCAGCGTGTTTGGTTACCAACTGCGCTGCAACCTGGCCGACGGCTTCCCGCTGCTGACGACCAAGAAGGTCCACCTCAAGTCCATCATCTATGAACTGTTGTGGTTCTTGCGCGGCGATACCAACGTGCGCTGGTTGCAAGAGCATGGTGTGCGCATCTGGAATGAATGGGCCGACGAGAACGGTGATTTGGGGCCTGTGTATGGCAGCCAGTGGCGAGCCTGGCCCGATGGCAACGGCGGCACTATCGACCAGATTGCCCAAGTTATCGACCAGATTAAGCACACACCCGACAGCCGCCGCATCATGGTGAGCGCATGGAATGTGGCCGAGGTGCCCACCATGAAGCTGCCCCCGTGCCACTCGTTGTTCCAGTTCTATGTGGCGCAGGGCAAGTTGAGTCTGCAACTGTATCAACGCAGCGCCGACCTGTTTCTGGGCGTACCATTCAACATCGCATCCTATGCCCTGCTGTTGATGATGGTGGCCCATGTCACTGGCTTGGAGCCGGGCGAGTTTGTCCACACCTTTGGTGACGCTCATATCTACCGCAACCACTTTGAGCAGATCAAGGAGCAGCTCTCCCGCGAGCCGCGCCCGTTGCCGCGCATGGTGCTTAACCCCGATGTCAAGAGCATCGATGATTACCGGTACGAGGATTTCATGCTCGAGGGCTATGATCCATGGCCTGCTATCAAGGGCATCGTCTCGGTTTAGATAAGAGTTAAAAGATAAGAGTTAAGAGATGAAGTCGATTGAGGCTATAGTAGCGGTTGATGAGAACGGAGCCATCGGGCGACAGGGCGAGCTCCTGTGCCACATGCCCGCCGACATGAAGCATTTTAAAGAGGTGACCATGGGCCATAGCATCATCATGGGCCGCAAGACATTTGAGTCATTCCCGCGGCGACCGCTGCCCGGCCGCCAGAACATCGTCATCACCCGCAATGCCGATTGGTGGCATGAGGACGTGACCGTTGCTCACTGCCTGGACGAGGCCATCGCCGCAGCCCTCACCCAGCGTGTCTTTATCATCGGTGGCGCGCAGGTTTATGAACAAGCCCTACCTCTTGTGGATGTGCTTCATCTGACGGTAATCCATGCACGATGGGCAGGAGCCGATGCCTTCTTCCCTTCTCTGAACCATGACGAGTGGCAGGAGGTGGCCCATGAGCATCATGTGAGCGACCACCGCAATGCCTATGAGTTTGACTTTGTCACCCTTAAACGCCGCAAGCTATGAAGTACTTCCTCATCGCCGGTGAGGCATCAGGCGACTTGCATGCCTCACACCTGATAGCATCTATAAAAGAACAGGATCCCCAGGCCGAATTCCGCTTCCTGGGCGGAGACCTCATGGAGGAACAGGCTGGTTCCAATCCCATCATCCACTATCGCGACATGGCCTATATGGGATTTGCCGACGTGGTGAAGCATTTGGGCAAAATCCTTGGTTTTCTTGGAACTGCACGTCGTGCCATCGACGAGTGGCAGCCCACGGCATTGATCCTGGTTGATTATCCATCGTTCAACCTCAAGGTGGCGAAATATGCCCACAATCTGGGTATTCCGGTCCACTACTTCATTTCCCCCAAGGTATGGGTCTGGAAAGAGTGGCGTGTCAAGGACATACGCCGCTATGTGGACCACATGTACTGTATCCTCCCCTTTGAACCCGACTGGTACCGCGAGCGGGGCTATCAGGCCGTCTACGTCGGCAATCCCACAGTGCAGGAAGTGGCCCAAGCCAGCAAGGATTTCCCGGATTTTGCACAATTCCTCTCCCGGTACAACCTGCCCGACCGTCCCATCATTGCCATCGTGCCAGGCTCCCGCGTGAGGGAAATCCGCGACAACTTGCCGCTCATGCTCCAGGCGGCAGCACGGCATCCCGAATATCAAGCCGTCATTGCTGGAGCCCCCAGCATTACCGATGACCTCTATCGCGAAGTGATGGGCAACAAAACCGTTCCCGTCCTGCGCGACGCTACCTATCCCCTTGTCCACCATGCCCGTGCCGCATTGGTCACCTCGGGCACCGCGACGCTCGAGACCGCTCTGCTCGACACACCACAAGTTGCCTGCTACCGCTTCAACGGCAGCAAGTGGTCCTATAAATTCTATCGTAGGCTATTAACTGGAAAATACGTCACCCTGCCCAACCTTATCACCGACGAGCCCGTCATCCCCGAACTGTTGATGCACCTGTGCACCGTCGATAGCATCGACCGTCACCTGACAGCCCTGCTCGACGACACCCCGCAGCGCACAGCCATGCTCGACGGCTACCGCCGCCTGGCCGACCGCTTAGGCACCGACGTGTGCACCGCCACCGCCGCCCGGTACATCACCCGGTCGCTTTAACGGTTGGGCGGACTCGTCTTGGGTCAGGCAGGCGGTGAAGCCCATCTCGCGAGAACGCTCCTTGTCAAACATACAGTAGGTCACGTCGCCCTCGTCACACAGGCGGCCCTGGCTGTCATGCACTGTGACATGAACGGTATAATAGTTGCGCACGTTGCCCGTGATGCGGCCACGCAGGGTAATCTGCGGGTCCAGGGTGGACACGGGGCGACGGAACTTCACCTCGAGTTTGGTGGTCACTCCGGCTGCCTGCAGTTGGCGAGACAACACCCAGTTAGCGAGTTCGTCGATGAGCGTGCTGATGATACCGCCGTGCAGGGTCTCGACCCAGCCATCGTAGTTGACGTTAGGCGACCAAGTCGTCACGACTTCATCGCCATCTTCCCAAAATTCCAGATGCAGGCCGATAGGGTTCTTGGGGCTGCACCCGAAGCAGTTGTAACCCTTCTTGTCGAGGTAAGGATTGATGAGTTTTTTCATATCCTGAATGAAAAGAAATAATAAAACTTAGCGCCTTTACGGCTTAGCGTGAGGCTGTTGTTTGGATTGCCTTTCTTGCTGCTTGCGGTGATGCCATATCTCAAGGCTGTTGATGGCGTTCTGCCACAAGATATAGCAGCCTGGACCAGCCACCGACAACGGGCTCAGGTAGGTATAAGCGATCCACACGGCAAAGGCGGTGTTCTTCTGCCCAAGGCCCTGGCCGCTTTCAATAACGGTGCCGAAGAAATGCCCGATGTACCTGCCCACGGCAAACTGCGCCAGGCAGATGAGCAGCGACACCAGGGCGATGGCGACAAGGAACATCAGCGGAGCGCCGCTGTTGATGATGTTTTTCACCGTGCAACCAGTGACAATCGTCAGCGAGATGCCCCACATGTAGAACGACAGGTCTTGAATGGCCACCAGCCGCTGCTGCACGCGCGGCAGATAGTGCTTCACCAAATAGGCGGCAATCAGCGGCAGCACCAGCACAAGGAACACCTTGTACATGATCATCCAGAAGGCCGTCCAGAAACTGATGTCCACGCCCTTGTCGATGAGCGGGAACACCACGGGAACGGCCACCACCGTGACGAGGTTGGACAAGAACACATAGCTGGTCATCGTTTCCAGGTTGCCGCCCAACTTGCCTGTAACAACGGGAGCGGCACTGGCGCCGGGACAGATGACACACGTCAAGATACCTTCCATCAGAATCAGGTCCTTGCCTTTCATGTCAAACCCGAGAATGAGGGCCACAATCAGTATCACGAACACCACCTGAAACACCGATACCCACAAGTGCCACATCGCCGGCCGCATCTTGTGGAAATCCACGCGCAGGAACGTCGTGAACAGGATCAGACTCATGAACAACGGCAGGATGGTGTCGAATATTGGCTCCATCACCTCGCTCACCGGGTCAAGGGCCCGCACCCAATAGAATATCAGATAGATGACCGTGCCCGACACAATCGCGCTGGGCAATGTCCAATTCTTCAAAAAAGTGATAATGGCCTTCATAGCGCCCGCAAAATTACTGCAAATTATGGAGATTGGGCGCATAAGGCCATGAAATTTGTCCAAGACGGGGATTTGTTGTAATTTCGCACTTGATAATGAAAAAGGCTCTTGAAAACATAGCGTTTTGGATCATCTACGGCACGTGGTACGGGTTGTCGCTGCTGCCCTTGTGGGTACATTACCTGTTCAGCGACCTCCTGTTTGTCATCATCGCCTACGTGCTACGCTATCGCCATCGGGTCATCAGCAAGAACCTGAGCATTGCCTATCCCGACAAGAGCGACAAGGAACTGAAAAGGCTGCGCCTGCAGTTCTACCGCCACTTCTGCGACATCCTGGTCGAGACGGTGAAATACACTTCCATCACCGACCGCAACATCATGCGCCGCATGACCTTCAAGGGCAGTGAACAGGTCGCCGAGATCCTCAACAGCGGCCAATCCATCGCCCTGCTGCTAGGACACTACGGCAACTGGGAATGGGTGTCCTCGCTCGTGCTGTGGGTGCGTCCGCTCATCACCAATAACACGGTCATGGGCCAGATTTACCATCCGCTCGAGAACCAGGTCATCAACCGCGTGGTGCTCAAGACGCGAGACCGCATGAAATCAGACAGCGTGTCCATGAAGGGGACCCTGCGCTGGATCGTCGAGAACAAGCGCAACGGCCGTCCCACAATACTGGGCTACATCAACGACCAGGTGCCCAAGTGGGAGAACATCCACTACTGGCTCACCTTCCTCAACCACAAGGACACCCCCGTGTTCACCGGCATCGAGCGCATCGTCCACTCCCAGAACCAAGCCGTCGTCTATATTGATGTCAAGCGCGTGGGACGCGGGCACTATGAGTGCGAGTTCCAGGTCATTACGCGCGAACCCTCGACGATAGGCGAGTTTGAACTCACCAACATCTATTTCCAGCGCATGGAGCAGACCATCAACCGCGCCCCGCAGTACTGGCTGTGGAGCCACAACCGCTGGAAAAGGACACGCGAGGAGTTTGACCGCCGCTTCAAGGTCGTGCACGGCCGTGTGGTCGAGAAGAGTGCCGAGGAAATGGAATAAAATTTGTCCATTCGAGGAAAAATGGCTACCTTTGCAGTATTAAATAACTAATTGACTTAAAACTAAAAACTTACAACATTAAAACCGATAACGCAATGAACCGACTTTCGGACCGAATTAACGCACTGGCACCGAGTGCCACCCTGGCCATGTCACAAAAGAGTAACGAGCTGCGCGCTCAGGGCGTGGATGTGATCAACCTCTCGGTGGGCGAGCCCGACTTTTTCACCCCCGACCACATCAAGGCTGCTGCCAAGCAGGCCGTTGATGACAACTTCTCGTTCTACTCACCCGTTCCCGGCTACCTGTCGCTGCGCCAGGCCGTGTGCGAGAAACTGCGCCGCGAGAACGGCCTCGAGTACGCTCCCGACCAGATTGTGATTGGTAACGGTGCCAAGCACGAGCTGTGCAACGTCATCATGGCACTCATCAATCCAGGCGACGAAGTCATCATCCCCACCCCGGCGTGGGTGAGCTATGTGCAGATGGTTAACCTCACCGGCGGCAAGAGCGTGCTGCTGCCCTCGAGCATGGACAAGAACTTCAAGGTGACCGCTGCCGAGCTCGAGGCTGCCATCACCCCCAAGACCCGCCTCATTATCATCTGCTCGCCCAGCAACCCCAGCGGTGCCATCTACACCCGCGAGGAACTCAAGGCCATCGCCGACATGCTTGAGCGTCACCCCGAGGTGATGGTCATTGCCGACGAAATCTACGAGCACATCAACTATGTGGGCCGCCACGAGTCGCTGGCACAGTTCAGCGCCATCAAGGATCAGGTGGTCATCATCAACGGCGTGTCCAAGGCCTATGCCATGACCGGTTACCGCATCGGTTACATTGCCGCCCCCGTCTGGATTGCCAAGGCCGTGACCAAGCTTCAGGGACAGTACACCAGCGGCGTCTCCTCGATTGCCCAGAAGGCAGCCGAAGCTGCCTACAATGGTCCCCAGCAATGTGTCGAGGACATGCGCATTGCCTTTGAGCGCCGCCGCAACCTCATTGTTGGCCTGCTGCAAGAGATTCCCGGCATCGAGCTCAACATGCCTGATGGTGCCTTCTACGCCTTCCCCAAGATTGACACATACTATGGCAAGCGCTGCGGCGACACCATCATCAACGACGACAACGACCTGGCCCTTTATCTCTTGAACGAAGCCCACGTTGCCACCGTTGCCGGCACCGCCTTCTGCTGTCCGGGCTACATCCGCCTGAGCTATGCCACCAGCGACGAGAACCTGCGCGAGGCTGCCAAGCGCATAGCAGCCGCACTGGCCAAGCTCGCTTGATATTACCTTATTGAGAAAAATACAGGTCCCGTGTTTGCACCATCAAAAGTCAAGCATGGGGCTTGTTTCCTTTATAGTCGTCGTCTTTTGTTATGGCCGTTTAGTTGTTGTACGGCATTGGCCAGTTGCTTCATGCCTTGCTTGAGGACAGAACGAGGCACGGCCACATTGAGGCGCATGAAGCCGTTGCCGCCACGGCCAAACATGGCACCGTCGTTCAGGCCGATGCGTGCCTTGTTGACGAACAGGTCGATCAACGCATCATGCTCCAATTCCAAGCTGGTGCAGTCGAGCCACACCAGGAATGAGGCCTGTGGCTTGATGGCCGTGATGCCAGGGATGTGCTCACGGCAATAGTCCACCACCATATCGATGTTGCCCTCGATATACTCAAGGCATTGGTTCAACCACTCACCACCGTGGCGGTAGGCCGCGCGTGTGGCTGTCATCGACAGGAAGTTGGGAGAGCACTGCTCGTTGGCCTCCAGGTGGTGGAAGAACGGCTTGCGCAGGTCGGGGTTCTTGATCACGCACCACGAGCTCACAATGCCCGCGATATTAAAAGTCTTGCTGGGAGCACCCATCACGATGCCCACGGCGCGAGCATCGTCGCTCACGGTGAGGAACGACGTGTGGTGGTGACCCTTGAGCACCAGGTCACCGTGGATCTCGTCACTAAAGACCACCACGCCATATTTCCTGGCCAGAGTTGCCACCTGGCGCTGCACGTCGGCACTCCAGGCGATGCCGATGGGGTTGTGGGGGTTGCACAGCACCATCATGTGAGGATGTTCCTCCTTGAAAATGCGTTCCAGACCCTCGAGATCCATGCGGTAGAAACCATCGTTGGTCCTGAGCAGGGCATTGTTTACTACCATGCGGTCGTTGCCCGTGATGAGCATCCTGAAGGGGTGATACACCGGCTCCTGGATAACCACTTTGTCGCCAGGACGTGTGAAATGGTTCAACGCCAGGCCAAAGCCATTGACGATGCCGCCAATGAAGCAGGCCTCATCGGTGGTGAATTCCAGGCCGTTACGGTCGCGCTGCCAGTCGATGATTGACTGCCAGTAATCCTCAAGAGGCACGCTGTAGCCATAGATGGGGTGTCCCGTGATGCGTTCGGCCAGAGCCCGCGTGATGTCGGGACAGGCGGCAAAGCCCATGTCGGCCACCCATAGCGGCAGCACGTCCTCGCGTCCGAACATCTCCTTGCAACGGTCATACATCACACTGCCGGTGCCCCGGCGGTCAATCACTCGGTTAAAGTCATATTTCTTATCCATTTTTCAACTGGTTTTTGCGGTTTTTTTAACTCCACAAATGTACTGTTTTTGCCCTAATTAGCCAAAAAATGACTTTTTTTTGAAAAAAATCTGCCAAAATTGTTGGTGGTTCCAAAAAAAGCAGTACCTTTGCAGTCGCAATTGAACAAACGATGACTCCGTAGCTCAGTTGGTAGAGCAATTGACTCTTAATCAATGGGTCGTGGGTTCGAGTCCCACCGGGGTCACTTTTATAGTGCGGTAACGAGTTGGTCAGCAACAAGTTACCGCACTTCTTTTTTGTATTTCCCCATATCCACCCCCATATGTGACAACTATTCGGGAGATTTTTGGCCAGTGTTATTCCTCCAAATGATGCTTTCAGGATCTTTGATGGAGCAAGTGATTTGTTGTGGCATTTTTCTGGACATTACAGGCCGCGCCCTCGTGTTTTCCTCATGCCCCAAATGCTAAAATTCTCCAAAAAACAAACCGACTTGAAGGATCCCAAAAAGCCGATTGCCACATTTGCCACAAATGTCACGAATGCCACGAATGATGATCAACCGGATTATTGTCTTGCCGGACTTTCCCTTTTAGCCATAATGCGGATAAGACTGTCAAAGTTTCTATTGTCATTTCGATGTCGATTGAAATGGAAATGGAACTCATCAAGATAGCTCTGCATATTGCCTGAAGAGAAGTGTCCACACTCATTATTCATCCATTCTCTTATTTGTTCAAGGTGCTTATGAAGTATCGGGATGCGAGAAGAAAAAGTTATTTTCTTGTACCGTTTCATCATTACCGTCTTATACCCACGTTGCTCTTTCATGAATAGAAGCGCATGTGGATGCACATATCGCTCAATGACTGGGATGAGAGCTGTCAGTTGATTCTCATCCACTGTTACAGCAAAGCCTCTCTTGCGTTTAGTCCCATTGACCTCTACAGCTATAGCCACATATTGAACTTGTCCTTCTTTATTCCAAAAGTATCGCGTGTTGGCATTATTATAGATATTGTATATGCCAAGTGCGACAACACCTGTCAGGCGCTTCTGCTGCATGGCACCCATGGCTTGCTGAACCTTGTGCTTGAATGCCAGGCAAGTCTTCTGTTGAATTCCAAACGCTTCACTCATTACCGCTGATGAGTTGCCTGTAGCCGTGGTTACCATCCTATAAACGATATTGAATGCCGTCAAGATTGGGAACCTCAATTTATTGAACATGGTGCCAGCTGTCACACTTTCATCATACTTGCAACGGTTGCAGCGGCGCGAGTAGGGAGTACGTCCTTTATGATATGTGGTATTACCACATTTGGCACATTTAAAATGCCCATCCGGCCACTTGATTTCGGACAGAAATTTATAGCAGTCATCATCGGTTGAAAATCGATTAGCAAACGTTAACATTTCTGATTTCACATTTTATACATACGTAATTCAATGATGCAAAATTAATAAGAATAATGAAACTGGGTGTAATAACTACCTATGTAAAAACCGTGTCTTTTTTTGAAGCTCTTTCACAACCTACTTTTGCAACGTCACATTTGACCACGCACTGGAGGCGCCAACCTACCAAAGACGTAGTAGATGTGAACGCCCGTCTGCAGTAGATGGCCTACCGAGTGGGACGGTTAGTATTATGAATTTTTTAAATAATAAAAACATTACGGCAATGTTTAAAGAACAAGAAAACACCAACATCATCCTTCAGGTTTCTTATGAAGACTTGAAGAAGTTCGCTGAGGAGATTCTCCTCGGTGCCAAATCTATCGCCATGATCGAGGCCGAAGCCGCAGCATCTGGCGACCAGTTGCTAACCGTTGATGAGGCCGCACGCCTGCTGTCCGTCTCCAAGATGACGCTCTACCGTTGGGACAAGAGCGGCATCCTCAAGAAGGTGGAGATCGGTGGTAAGCGTCGGTACCGCAAGAGTGACATTGAGCATCTCGCGGGCTGTAGAATGTAATGTGCTATGGGTAACAATCCTAAAGACGCCAAGACGGGTAAGTTCCGCCTCCACGAGGAGGTGGAACTGCCCATCGACGGCCTGCCAATGAATGTGCAGGAATACATCAATGAGGTGGCACGCGTTTATCAGTGTCCTCGCGAGTTTGTCACTGTGGCTGTGTTCTGCACCTTTTCCACAACGATAGGCAAGCGTGTGAAGGTCTCCGATGGCAAGTACACCAATCCGCTCATGTTCTGGGTCGTGAACGTGGCCCCCAGTGGTTCTAACAAGACACAGCCAGTGAAGGAGGTCTTGAAGCCCCTGCGTGACATCAATCACAAGCGGTATCAGGAATATGATGAGAGTTATAATTCCTGGGCCTCCAGCAAAGAGCATAACGAGGTTGATGAGCCGAAGTTTATCCAGGTGCTGGTGGGTGACTGCACCGAAGAGGCCAGAATCCGTATCCTCCAGAACAATACCACAGGCGTGCTGGGCTACTATCCTGAAATCAAAGGTTACTTTGACGACCAGGAGCGCTACAACAAGAACGGTGGAGAAGACAAGCTGCTTCGTCTCTATGACGGGGATGACATCTACCTCAACCGTAAGGGCGAGAGCAGGCCCGTCGTGCTCACCGATGTTTTTATGAACATCATGGGAGATATCCAGCCGGCCATGCTCAAACAGACCTTCGGGACCGTGGAGCGCTTGATGAAAGGTCTGACATCCCGATTCCTGTTCACGATGCCCGACATCCAGGAGTTCCCGATGCGCAGCAAGGAGAAGATGAACAATGACATCGCTGCGGACTGGCGTGGCATCATCCGCGATCTGTACTATCGTAACGTCTGGTCATGGAATCCCATCCTCATCGTAGGCGAGAGCGACAGACTGTATAATGAGTATTTCAACTCTTTGCAGCTGAAAAAGGAAGAAGTGAAGGCTACGACCGGGGACGACTTTCTGCTGTCACTTTACAGTAAATTGCAGATCCAGACACACCGGCTCGCCGGTATCGTGCATCTGATGAATTTCGTCAATGCACAGTGCGGGGTCTGTCGCCAGGTGACTGCACCGGAGATGGAATATACCATCCGTTGCATGAATTACTTCGAGAACAGCGCACTGGCGGTCTATGATTGCATTTGCGGCAGTACCGCTCCGCTTTCATGGGGAAAGATAACCCAGGAGCACGCCATACGGGAGTTCAGCAGGCATGTGAAGATCACAAACCAGGCTTGGTTTGCTAAAGGCATCAGCAAAGCACCGAGCCTTGTCTCCAGGGCCTTAAACAACAAGGATAAGCCTTGATGGAGCAGGTCTTGTTAATGTTAACCCCGAAAGGGCAGCAATGCACTGGCAAACAGTCGCTTTTAAATGGTTTCGGGGTTAACATTCTGCTAAAACGAATATTGATTATCAGAGAGTTAAGTCGAGAGAATTTGTTAATGTATTAACAAACTTCCGAAAATGGCCCAGTTGCTTTTGTTAATGCAATGTTAACCTGTTAATCACTGATAATCAGAGGCATAAGTGACATATTAACGTTAACAAAGAAAATGTTTTATATGGAAAACGAACCAAAGAATTCATACCTTGACAGGCTCATCAGTTGCTATGACGGTGTGTTCGACAAGGAGCCTCGCAACATCACGTTGCGGGAATTCCTGTTCCACATGAGTGAGCAGCACAAGGAACGCATCATGCAGTTGCGTACCTGCTCCAGAAAGCAGGAGCGGGACTATATCAAGAAAAGCCTGCCCCAGGCGACCATCAGCGGGGTGTTCGACGGAGCCAGGAAGGCCGAGAACCTGGATGAGCACAGCGGATTGATCTGCATCGACATCGATGCGAAGGATAATCCTGACGTGCCCGGCTTCGAACACCTCAAGGAAAATGTGCTCAGCAGGATCAGCGAAGTGGCTTATGCCGGTCACTCTGTCGGCGGCAAAGGTTTCTTCGCTATCATCCCGCTGAAGTATCCCAAGTTGCACAGGTTGCAGTTCATGCAGCTGGAGAAAGAGTTCGCAGGAATCGGGATCACCATCGATGCTGCTTGCAGCGACGTGTGCAGGTTGCGCTGCCTCAGTTATGATGATGAGCCCTACATCAATGATGACGCAGTCGCATACACGGGTGTCTATCGAGAACCCAGGCAACCGCAATGGCAGCCGTGGCCGCGAAATGGTTTCGCTGACGATACCGACGAGCGGGTGTATCTGGCCTGCAAGGAAATCGAGTTGCGGAAGATCGACATGACCGACAACTATGAGGATTGGATCGCAATCGGTTTCTCATTGGCTACCCTGGGCGAAGGAGGCCGTGAATACTTCCACATCGTGAGCCGACAGAGTCCGAAGTACAGGGCAAGGGAAACCGACCAGAAGTTCACGAGTTTCCTGCGCTCTGGGTCCAAGGGCTACAGCATCGGCACGTTTTTCTACTTTTGTCAGCGATTTGGTGTGGTCTGAGATAGTTATTATTGAGGCTGTTATCGTTGCTTCCGCTGGTGTCTCGGGCGCCAGCGGAAGTCGCGTTTTGGAATGGTGTAAAATGTGAGCAAATGGCTAAAAAACGGGCAAAATTTTAACATTTGGAGTGGTTTTGAAACTGGGCGTAAAACCTTTATTCATCGGGGTTC
>FLNX01000008.1_pt1 | contig 87458 bp, 78 predicted proteins | sample 1140341 | NCBI WGS metagenome assembly FLNX01 (sample SAMEA3878208, study PRJEB12797) | bioreactor metagenome | biome: Moose rumen | place: Sweden | collected 2011-10
ACATCGGGACGCAAAGCATCATCAGAAAGATCCTTTTCATAGTCCGAAGTAAGTCCTGCGCTGCTCAGTGGGGCCGGGGAAAGCAAAATAACGGACGGTCACGTCGGTGAAGCGCATCATGGCCATATTGTCGTCACCGGGCTGATAACTGTCGCTGAACATGGGATTCCGCTCCAGAAAGGTCTCCTGCACGTGACGGTCATCCACCAGCTGGAGCGTTCCCGTGAGGCGCATCACTGCCATTTCCGGCTGGTAGTTCAGGGAAACGAGGGCAAATTTGCCATTCTTTTCCAGCTGCTTGAAGACATCTTTCTTCTTGCCGGTGAGCAGATACAACTCCCCGTCGATGATTTCAGCCGAGTTGAACGGACGCACCTGCGGCTGATCGCCGTCTTCGGTAGCGATGAAGTATACGCCGGCGTCACGGATGAAAGCCTGTACTTCCTGCATAGCGGCGGCCTGCTCTTCTTTTGATACTTGCGGTTTCATTTTTTCATTCTCCTGTTTTTCTCCGCAGGCGGCCAGAAGCAGCGCTGCGGACAAAATTAATACGATCTTTTTCATTTTATTTCAGCTTATAGATTCTTTCAGCATTTCCCCTGGCGAGGGCATATTTCTCGTCAGGAGTCAGGTCGGTCTTTTCCAGGAAGAACCTCAAAGGCTGCGTCTGGATATAGGGATAATCCTCGCTCCAGATGATGTGCTCAGGCCCGACGAGTTTCAGGAAGTAGTCCAGCTGCATCTCGGACATGATGCCGGAAGGCGTGTACCAGATGTTATCTTTATAATAATCAGAAACTTTCTTCTTGAGTCCGGTCTTTTCCTGGTCCAGCATATAGTCCATCCGCTCCAGGAAGGCGGGGATGTCCTCGCCCCAGTGGCCGGTGACGAACTTGAGGTTCGGGAGTTTGTCGAAAATGCCGCTCAGCACCATCCTGGCTACGTGGATGCCCACGTCAATGTGCCAACCGAATCCTGCGCTGCCGAGTTCCGCCCCCACGATGGGGCTGTAGCTGTCAGACATATAGTAGTAGTCGATGATATCACTGTTCACGAAGTCCGGATGCCAATAGACGGGGATGTCCAGCTCCGCCGCCTTCTCAAAGATGGGGAAGAATTCCGGCTCGTCGTAAAAACGGCCTTTGTACTGGCCGGTGAGCAACACACCCACAAAGCCCAGTTCCTTTACGGTACGCTCCAGTTCGGCGGCGGCCGCTTCGGGATCGGCCATCGGAAGGGTGGCCATCGCGCGGAAGCGGTCGGGATGCTCCGCTACGCGGGCCGCCAGGATGTCATTGGCCTCCTGGCAGATCCGGACCGCCTCGTCGGCAGGGACTACATCGTCCACCGGGGCTGTATAAGAAAGGATCTGCACGCCGATACCCAGGCTGTCCATATGCGGAAGGCGCTTCTTCTCGATATCCAGCAGATCCTGTCCGATCAGGCGCCTGGTACTGAAAAACTTCATTGCCTCGGCCATCTTTCCCGTGAGCTTCGGCTTCAGGTAAGCATATTTCGCATTCGCGTCAATGATTTCCTGCGCGGTGAAGTGCTCTTCCACCGTGATGAGGGGTAAAGTGTTGAAATCCATATTGCTTTTGTCTTTTTGCCTGCAGGCGGCCATCAGTACCACCGACACTGCCATCATGATCGTTTTCGTTTTCATATCGAAGGCAAAGGTAGCATAATTCTTCCCTACAGACGTTACCGATTATAAGGAAAGAATTACCATTTTGAAAGATTTATCCGTATATTTACGCCATAATGATAGAAAATAGCAATCAAATAATAAGAGAAGTTGGCCAGCGTTTCCTGGAGGAGCATCATTCAGATCCTGCTGTCCAGTATGTAAGCGGGCAGTTGCTGCTGACGCGCGGGGTCGGCAAGGGATATGACGAGCAGTTCAGCAGCGGGGATCCTTTCCAAGTTCGGAATCTGCACCTCGCCCTGGTCATAGGAGGCAGTATTGACAATACGGTAAACCTGTTGCCCCGTCACCTTGAAAAAGGAGACTTGCTGCTGATGACGCCGGACAGTATTCTCACCCAAAACGGCCGGTCGGACGACTTCGATATGCAGGTCCTGCAACTGAGTCCGGACTATGTCGCAGATCTCTTCCGTGGAAGTGTTCCTCCTGTTTTCTCGCATAGAATGAGAGATTTCATTCTTAAGACTTCCGGGGACATCCGTTCTGTCTACCGTAGCCTTCTCGACAGCCTCTGGGGACTGCTGCACGCCGAAATCTGTACTGAAGCCGCTGTCGATGCCTGCGTGATGGCACTTCTCCAGTTCGTGCGGGAAATGACCTTGTCCCAGATGCGGATCCAAAAAGCAGAGGGGACTCATAACCTCGTCCTGTTCAACCGCTTCATCGACCTTGTCAATGAATACTGCGACGAGCATAGGGAAGTTTCCTATTATGCCGATGCCATCGGCCTGACCAAGCAGTACCTGGGCAGTGTCATCACCGCAGCCAGCGGGAAAACCGCATCAACATGGATTGACGAGGCCTTGCTCTCACGGATCAAGATTCTCCTGATGCACAGCGACCTGACCTCGGCCGAGATTTCTGAGAGGCTCAGTTTCCCTGCACCCTCCCATTTCGCCAGGTTCTTCAAACGTCTTACAGGCCTGACACCGAAAGAATATCGGAAACGCCCGTCGAATGATGCGGGACCTTCTGATGACAGATAACTAAATCCCGATTTATCGAAGCAAAGTTACGCATTTTCGGTGACATGCTTGCATATCTATCCCCATTTGCTCCCGGAGGTCTGATGCCAGACTTCTATTGTTAACCGACGCAGCGAGCGAGTGCAAAGCAAGTTGGCTCGCTTTGCCGAGCAGCAAGGAGGAAAAGCCCGACAGGGCTTAACACCCGGTGCGGTCCTGCAGCAATGCAAGGCCGCACCTTTCATATTTTGTCCCCCGACCTTCTAATATCACAACAAAAAGATATCTCCCTCAAAATTTCGGGGACAATTCGGGGACAAACTTGAAACACTTATTTTATTATATCGTTGATTTATAATAATATACGAGTTTGAACTATTTCCTGCATCGGGAAGTGGCAAGCCTGAGCAATCATTGCTGATTACCTGGGCAGGAGTTCTTTTCGACAAGTCCGAATATACCAGCTAAACGCTTTTCCCAAGTTCGTATGCCTCTTCCAGCTTGGCGCTGCTTGAGATTTCCCGCGGACCATTGACACCGCCGCAGAAGAGAAGGCCTTTGAGGCTTGCCTTCTCAAAACAATCTATCCAGCCTTGCAGACCGCTCTCGGCTCGCTTCGGGGTGGAGTCCTCATCCTCGGCCGCCGTCGTCAGCAGATACACGTCACGGAAGCGGTAATCCTTGGGGTACATGGCATTCATACGGTCTATGAGCGTCTTCATCTGGCCGGACATCTCATAGTAGTAGATGGGCGTCGCCCAGCAAATGACATCGGCATTCAGCACACTTTCCATAATGGTGGGGACATCGTCCTTGAATACACAGGCACCGGTTTTCTGGCAAGACAGGCAGCCGATGCAGAACTTAATTTCCTTGCCCCGGAGCGAAATGAACTCCACCTCGTTTCCGGCCTCTTTGGCGCCTCCGGCAAATCTTTCTGCCAACGCATTGCTGTTGGAGCCAGGCCGGAGGCTGGTTGATATGACCACTACTTTTTTCATAATGATAAAGTTACGGAAATAATTCCTTCTCCCGCTTTAAGGAATGACTTTAGTTCATCCAAGGATTCGTATTGAATCTTGCCCAGACGGGTATAGCTCCAGGTGTTGCTACCGTAGAACAATACAATCTGATTACCGCTATACAGGATGACATCACCGGGTTGCGTAGTGATCTGGGAATTGTTTGCAGGTAGCGTCAGTCCCAGCGGCCCCACCTTCTCGAAGCCGCCGTTATCGTGGGCCTCATAGGTAATGGATGCTTCGCTTAGTGCTGCCACAAGGGCTTTAGTGGCTTCGTTGTCTTCAATTTTCACCGGAAGCGTCCTTCCGGACACGGAGATCTTGATCTCGTCGGGCATCGTATCGTCTCTGTTTTCTTCTGGATTCTCCTTTTGTTGCTCCTGCGGCGGCTCCACGACAAGTGGCTCCTCGGAATCAGGGCTACATCCCACCTGGAACAGCAGGAGGGATGCAAAAGTCAGCAGTTGCAGCAAAGCTTTCATTACTTAAGGTTTGCCTTGAAGAAGGCTTCCATCTTGTCGTAGGGAATTACTCCGGCGACATCGTCGTAGAGGTCCACGTGGGAGGCTCCGGGGATGATCATGATCTCCTTGTTCCCCTCTACAGCACTCACTCCTTCGACACGACGGCCGGTCATGCGCTCGAAGGCATACTCGCTGAAGTAGCGGCTATGGGCGTTTTCGCCGTGGATGAGTAGAACGGGATTCTCGATTTCTCCCGCCCAGGCCAGCAGAGGCTGGTTCAGGAAGCTCTGGCAGCCGATTACGTTCCAGCCGTCTGTGGAATTGCCGCTGCGCTTGTGATAGCCGCGCGGGGTCTTATAGTAGGCGTGATAGTCCTTGACGAACCAGGGGGCATCCTCGGGCAGGGGGTCGATGACGCCGCCGGCGCGCTGGTAAGTACCTGCCGCATAGTCCTTGGTCCGCCGCTCGGAGAGGGCCTTGCGCTTCTCCTGGCGCTGAGCGGGCGTGTCCTCGCTGGCGAAATAACCTTCCACGTTGACCTTGCTCATATCGTACATCGTACTGGCTACGGTTGCCTTGATTCTCGGGTCAAGTGCTGCAGCGTTGATCGCCATTCCACCAAAACCGCAGATGCCGATGATGCCTATGCGCTCAGGGTCGACCAGGTCACAGGTGGAAAGGAAATCCACTGCGGCCAGGAAATCCTCGGTATTGATGTCAGGAGACGCCATCCTGCGAGGTTCGCCGCCAGATTCACCGGTGAAGGAAGGGTCAAAAGCGATGGCCAGAAAGCCCCTTTCGGCCATATGTTGGGCATACAGGCCGCTGGACTGCTCCTTTACGGCACCGAAAGGACCGCTCACGGCAAGGGCGGGAAGCCTGCCTTCTGCGTTCTTGGGGACATACATATCGGCCGCCAGCTCAATGCCATAGCGGTTGTGGAAGGTGACCTTGCTGTGGTTGACAAGTTCGGATTTGGGAAATGTCTTGTCCCATTCCTGGGTAAGATTCAGGGTACTCATATTCTCGTTAGTGTTTGATTTGCAGGCAAGCAGCATCAGGGATGCGCTGGAGATTGCAAGGAAGGATTTGATATTCATCTCTTTGATGTTTGATGGTGCAAAGGTAGGCGGACTTAGGGAGATTATTCAACCGATTTTTATCCTATTTCTACCAAAACCGCAGATTTCTGTATATATTTGCATAAAACCATACCTTTTCAGGTAAAATGAATAACATCCTTCACATCTCCAGCCCCAATGTGTACGCCCGTTTTGTGGGTGCTCCGGAGCTGCATCCGCTGGTGAGCATTATCCATTATGACGAGGTCTCACCAATCCGTACCAGCCTGAACAATTACGGCGTCTATGGTCTCTTTATCCAGAAGAATTTCCCCAGGAACCTGACCTATGGAATGAAGATGTTCGATGCGGCCGATGCTTCCATCATTGCCGTGGAGCCGGGCCAAATCGGCGGGAAGGAAGATAGTGGCGAGGACATCCATATCAGCGGATGGGTCTTGCTGTTCTCTCCGGAACTTCTGCACGGTACGGATCTGGAGGCGAAGATGAAGGACTACCAATACTTCTCCTATTTCGCCACGGAAACCTTGAAAATGAACCCTTCCGAATGGGGCCGGATTACCCAGCTCCTTTCGCAGCTCAGACACGAACTACAGGAAAACGAGGATTCCCCTGCACTGAGGGCCGTCATTCTGGGATATATCCGTCTTGTCCTGGAGTACTGCCAACGCATCTACCAGCGCCAGCTCTCGCAGGAAGACAAGACATCATCGGACATCCTCAAGCGTTACCATAACCTGCTGCGGGAGTATTATCTGGACGGCAAACAGATGGACCTTGGCATCCCCACCGTCCAATACTGCGCGGAGCAGCTTGCCTATTCGCCCCGCTACCTGGGCGACGTGATTCACAAATCCACCGGAGATACCGCCATCGGCTACATCCACGCCTTTGTGATCGAGCAGGGCAAGAACCTTCTGATGAACGGTCATAATGTCAATGAAACCGCGCACCTCCTGGGCTACGAGTTCCCGCACCACTTCACCCGTCTCTTCAAGAAGGTGACGGGGATTACGCCTACGGGGTTTCTGGGGAAATAGTCAAACCGTTATAATCGATGGCCGAAAAAGGGCTGGATTCTTGCTCAGTAGTCCCATTATTGAAGAAGGTTTGCGGACTTCTTGTCGGTCCTGGTGCAAAGCCAGACGCCGAGGACGGCAACGGCTGCGGTCAGGACGATGACGGCTACGAGATGGCCGGGCGTCTGCAGGGCTTTGATGCCCTCGGCATAGGCCTGGCCCATTTCCTCGACGGCTCCGTCATAGTAGAACTGCTTGTCGGACCAGAGCCGGATGATCCAGCCGATGTTGCCGATCGCAAGAAATGGGTAGGCGCAGTAGAGCGCCTTCCTTGAGCTGTTGCCCGCAAAGTGGCGCACGATATCGGCCAGGACTCCGCCGCCCAGGATGACGGCCTTGGAGAGCAGTCCTCCGGCCTCGCCGGTGGCAAGGCAGAAAAGGCAGACGATTAGGGCGAGGACAGTTCCTACACCGAACTTCTGCCAGCGTGCTGCCAGCCAGAAATACGGGCCGACGGCAAGAATGGCGGCCAATACGGAGAAATAGGCCCAGCAGGCAGGATGCAGGAAGCCGATGAAACAGGATGCGAATACAAAGACCAGATAAAGCAGTCCCATGCAGAGGATCTGCCACCATTTGAACGAATTCTTTTCCATAGCAGTAACTTTTTATATGTTTATATGGCAAAGTTACCTCACCAGATCGTGCTCGTCAATCCTAATTTGTTGGTAAATCACTATCTTTGCATATTACCAAAGCCATTCATATGAAGCGATTATTCCTTTTCATAGCGGCCCTTGCGGGGATGGTTTCCTGCAGTGGCAGTATTCCTGCTGATAAAGCCATCAAGAGTGTCAAGTCTTATGGTTTCGTAGACCTGGAAGGAGCGAAGTGCTCCGCAGTCATCATTGAATACGACCGTAATGTCAAGGCTGGATCCGTTACGCCGGAGACGTTCGAGATCGTGGATTACACCCTGTTGCAGGAACAGAAGAATGGCTTTGACAGGGTTATCGAGACGGACAAGGATGATGTCTCAGGTAACGAAGGGGCCATCACCAAGGTGTACGTCAACACAGAGCCGGCGACATCCTCTGACGGCGGCAGCTCCAGCGGGAGATACGTCGTCATCGAAGTAAACACGGACTATGTCCTGTCCACGGCCAACCTCTCTTACACAACGGCCATGCTTGCAGGAGCGAGGCAGGTCCTTCCCATCCGGGTGGCTGGAGGAACGGTCGACCCTAGCGATTCACTGTTCACAAACTATAAAGAGGTGGAACGGGAAATGCGCGGCCGCAAGATGACCGAGTACGAAACCGACAAGGGCGGGATCATCCTGTACGAGTTCGCTCCCGGCAGCGGCTGGACCCTGCACCGTATCGGAGAAGATGCCTTCCAAGCGAAGCATTGTTACAGCGAGTACACCGGCGAGTACGTGGACTTCGAACTCCCCTATGCGCTGTATGTCCCGAACAATCTCGAGGAACTGGACAGTACCGTCCCCTTCGTCCTTCATATGGAGCATGCGGGAGCCAACCAGTCGGATCCCATGGCGGGAATCACTTCTTCGCGCGCGGCCGTGAAACATGCGGAGCGGGGTGCCATCGTCCTGGTCCCCCAGATTGAAGAGAGCCGCCGGACCACCAATGACCTGGTAGCCTCCAGCGAGGCCCTGACGGCAATCTGGGAGCTGACTGACAGCCTGCTTGCCCGATATAAGGGTTACATTGACGAGAGTCGCATCTATGGCACTGGTCAGTCGATGGGAGGCATGGCTATCCTGGACATGTCGGCCATGCGGGATAATTTCTTCGGCGGGGTCGTCGCCACGGGCGCCCAGTGGAGCAACAACTATGACAAGCTCTACCAGAATGGCGGCGACCGCACGCCAGAGACAGACCCGGTCAGCTTCAACGGCTGGGGCCTGGACAGGGACAACTGGCGCAACTGGTACTACATGGTCTCCGACGACAACATTCTGGTGCAGACCTGCACCGCCGATCCCATGGCCTACGGAGAGTGGAAATACGCCGCCGAGTATTACGCGGCTGCCGGAGTGACGATCCCTTACGATGAATGGGATCCCTTCCTGCCCGTTCCGGATCAGGAAGCAAGGGCCAAGGCAGTAGTCGTGCAATGCAGCATGAACCCTGGAGGCGGCATAGCATGGGTCGGTTTCACGAGGGGCAATCACATGGCCACCTGGAAGTATGGCTACCAGCTCGATTATTCCTTCGACTGGTTGTATGCCCAGCGGCGGGAGACAGCAATGGATCGCGGCAAAATCGATCAACTAAAGCAGCCTTGGAAAGGCCGTGACCGGATGGGACGCATCCTGCCTGGCAGCGGAACAGCGGGGCTGAACTCAGCCCAGTTCACACCTCACGGAGAGAGTGAAGAGTTCACCGAAGGATGGAAACCAAGTGCCAGATGAGATCATGAAAGAGACGCTTCAGTTTCTCCGCGACCTTTCGAAGAACAACAACAAGGAGTGGTTCGACGCCAACAAGGACCGCTTCCTGGCCGATGGCGGTTGCACCGCATCATACTGGTACGGCGACCTGCAGTATCTGAAATCGACACACTGAAGTTTATTTCCCGGCCCTGTACTCAGACGGTGTCATCCCGGTTGCTCTCTTGAAGTAGCGGGTGAGCATCGGCGGGGCCGGAAAATGCATCCTGTCGGTCACGTCAGTGAGCGTCAGGTCGGGATTATTCAGCAGGAGCAGAATCTCGTGGAGGGTGTAATACTCAATCCAGTAGGAGCCACTCTTTCCCGTTATCTTCTGGCAGATGGCCGACAGGTATTTTGGCGTTACGCATAGTTTGTCGGAATACCAGGCAACTTCCCGCTGCCCCCGGCAGTTCTGCTGGACCAGGTACAGGAACCTCATGAAGATACGGGCCGATGTCTCGTCCGTGTCCATCTTCTCCATCTCGCGGGAGTAGATGCTCCACATGTCCATCAGAAGGAGCTGGAAGACGCGGCCCACCTTCTCGTCGTGGAAGAGTTCGAAGCGCGAATGGATGCGGCGGCGGAACTGCTCGAAATCCGCCTCGATGACATCCCATTCATCGTTTTCCAGGTGAAAGACCGGATGGCTCTTGATATACACGTAGCCCTTGGTAGCCCAGACCTGCTCCGGATTGTAGAGGTTCAGGAACGGATTGGAAATGAGCACGAAATCGGCATCACAATCGGCCGAATACTGCACATTGGAGATGGCTGTCGTCATCTGCCAGATCACCAGGTCTCCGGGCCCGGTCGTGAAGGTCTTGCCCACGGCTTCGAACCGCATTTCACCGCTGCGGCAAAGGATGTGGCAGTGATAGTTTTCCTTGTAGGCATCCGGATACTTCCCATCCCCCAAGGTGTTGTAAATCAAAAAATCTTCCATACCTGCGAAGGTACAGAAGATTTCTCGCTTATCAAAATTTCTCAATAGGTGGAGGCCCGGCTGTAAGCGATTCGCCACACCCCTTTTTCCTTGCGGAGCTGCGAGTCCATCTGGAGCCGCCAAGTGTGCCTGCCTCCGCCATAGACCGCCGCATTCACCCTGCTTCTGCCCACCATCCGGGCGGTATCTCCATTCACCGTGATTTCCAAGGAGTCAGTCTCTACGCTGTAGTAATTCAGGACGCCGGAGGCAATCTCGGAGAGATATTCCTTCCGGGGCTGACGGTGTCCTGTCATATGGACCAGCACGCTGTCGTCAGTAAGTAAACGGCCAAGCGCCACTGTATCCTTGGCAATCATTGCCCTGTACATAGCCTCGTACAGGCTCTGGATCTGTTCTTTATCCGTCATTCACTTGCCTCCGGTTACGAATTTCTCAATCTGGGCGTCGCTGGAACGTGCTGCCGTACCGCGAAGGGACAGGCCCTTTGTGACCGTTGCTCCCTTGACGGCGGCTTTCAGGTCACGGAGTCCGCTGCCGAAACCGCTTCCCTCGTGGGTCGTGAAAGGGATTACGGTCTTGCCGGTCCAGTCGTGCTTTTCGATGAAGGTGAACATGCACATCGGCAGTGTTCCCCACCAGCAGGGCCAGCCGATGTAGATGGTATCGTACTTGGAGATGTCGATGTCGCCCTTGATGGCCGGACGGGCCTTGGCGTTCAGCTCCTCTTTCGCCACTTCAGTGAGTTTCATGTAATCATCGGGATAGGCCTTGACGGTCTCCACGCGGAAGATATCGGCCCCGGCGAGTTTCTGGATACGCTCTGCCACTTCCTGGGTGTTTCCCTTTTTCAGGTTGATGATTCCGTCCGGAGTATAGGTTTCACCCGGTTTGGAATAATAGACGACGAGCGTCTGGGCCGATGCCGCTACGGCTGCAAGGGCGAGGATGGCGGCAAGGATGATGCGTTTCATAATTAACGGGCTTGTGCAAGTATGAGATTCACTTCACGGTCACAATGGGATGCGGCGGCCCCGTGGATGGCTACGCCCGCAGTAAGGTTGGCATCGGGCACGGCCATCTTGATCTGGCGGATGCTGCCGCCCAGGCCGCTCCCCTCGTGCGAGCAGAAAGGAACAATCTTCTTACCGGAGAAATCATAACTCTCCAGGAAGGTGAAAACGGCCATCGGCGGCACGCCCCACCAATTGGGATAGCCCAGGATGATGGTGTCGTACTGGTCCATGTTCTCCACCTTGGCGGTCAGTTCCGGACGGGCCTTGGCGCGAAGTTCCTGCTTGGCCTCCTCGATACAGACCATATAATCGTCGGAGTATTTCTTCACGGTGTCGATCCGGAAGACATCGGCCTCAGGAAGCTGAGCCTTGATTTTCTCTACGATAACCTCATTGTTGCCTTTGGGAAGGAAGCGGACGCCGCCGTCCACCCAGTTTTCTCCGCGGCGGGAGTAGAATGCGATAAGTGTCTTAGCCATAGTCGTAATCAATTAACGCTGCAAAGGTAAGCGGTTTGCTCCGATGCACCGTTATCAATATTTCCGGAAGAATTATCATGAATTCGGAATACGGCATTTTTCCAAAATCACCGGTCCCATGAGGCCGGAAGGGGTCAAGGCAACGAGAGCGTCACGCTCTGGCAGGGGAAGAAAATGTATGAGAAGGTGGCTGTCTTTTTCAGATCGTGTTTGAATCGGTATTTTTCAGCGCACCGACAATTTCATGGGCTTTATAGGGCTCTTCCAGGAAAGCTATCTCCCAGGCCGAAAGACTCAGATCCACAGAGCGGACTGCGGCGTCGAAGTGAGGTACCTTTGTTGCGCCCACTATGGGAGAAGCAGCACCTTTGGCGAGCACCCAGGCCAGGGCGACCTCGGTCATCGTCACGCCTTTATCCTCGGCCAGACGGGCTACGCGGTCGATAATCTCCAGATCATTCTCCTTGGAGCCATCATATTTTCTCCGCGTTACTTTGTCGGTGGCGCTTCTTAGCGTCCCGCTTTCCCAGCCGCGGTGCGTCAGGTGGCCGCCCGCCAGTGGAGAGTATGGAATACGTGACACGCCGTACTGCTCGCACACCGGAATGAGTTCCCGCTCATCTTCACGGTACATCAGGTTATAGTGATTCTGCATGGTGGAAAACATCGTCCAGCCGTTCTTCTCGGCACAGATTTGCATATTGTGGAACTGATATCCGTACATTGCCGATGCGCCGATGGCGCGAACCTTTCCCGCTTTCACCAGGCTGTCGAGTGCCTCCATAGTTTCCTCAATGGGAGTCCCATAGTCGAAACGGTGAATCTGGTAAAGGTCCAGATAATCCGTCCCCAGCCGCTGCAGCGTTCCGTCTATCTCACGGAGAATGGCCTTCCGGGAAAGCTGCCCTTCGTTGAAGAACACCTTTGAAGCAATAACCACTTTGTCACGGGCAATTCCGATGTTTTTCAGGGCACGGCCCAGATACTCTTCGCTGGTGCCGAAGGAATAGACATTGGCCGTATCGAAGAAATTGACGCCCAGGTCGATTGCGTGTTTTACCATTGCCTGCGTATCCTCCGGACCCAGGGTCCATTGATGGAAATCTTCCGAGGCCTTTCCGTAGGACATGCAGCCTACACAGATGCGGGAAACCTCAATCCCGGTGTTGCCAAGAGTGGTGTACTTCATAGTTATTGCGCTTGTGCGATGATTTGTTTTACTTTACGGACAAAGGTTTGGCATTGACATTCCTGTCAATCAAGCTACGCATCAGCAAAGATTTTTCCGTCATCAAGGGTGATCCTGAGCTTCGTGTACTGCGAGTGGAAATCATTCCGGAGGCGGTCAAGATAGCGTTCGCTTTCCCATTTACACATAGGAAGGTCGTGCAGCAGGTAGTTGCCGCAGGATTCGGGCTGCGTTGCAGGGACTTCAGTCTGATCGAGAATCCACCGGAGGCAGTCCATCGTAAGGCGGCGCATATCTTCCACGCCATACTCCCCTGTCATTATTATATACATCCCGGTGAGACATCCCATGGGCCCGACATAGACGACATCTTCCTTCGCTTCGCTGTTTCTGAACCAGGTTGCCATCAGATGCTCGAGACTGTGAATCGCGGCAGGGGCGAGCGCGGGTTCTTTGTTGGGTTCTGTGATGCGGAGATCGAATGTAGTGAATCCTTTGTCCTGTCTTGAAACATATATTCCTGGCTTCAGCCGGGTATGGTCGATAGTGAAACTTTGAACGACTTCCATTTGCTCAGTTTTTAACTTCAACAAATATAGTGAAATTATCATTTGATTAAAAATACTTTCAATTTGTTTGTAAAAAGGATAAGAATGCTTAAATTAGTGGCCGGAAAAACTGGAACTTATAACCAAGCTATAAACTGTAATGAAAATTACCTCAGCAGATGTCCTCGAGGACATCAGGCGGAAAGCCGTCAAAGAGCTGGCCGTCAGGGAGGAGAGCAATTCCTGCGCAGTCGAAAAAGCCTGCGGACTGGAGACTGGAACCGCCCATATGCAGATTCTCTGCTGCGGCGGTACCGGATGTAAAGCCTCCGAAAGCGCCAAGATCGTTGAGAATTTCCACGAATCCCTTAAAACACACGGAGTTGCAGACAAGGTCGATGTAATCGTCCCCGGCTGCTTCGGCTTCTGCGAAAAAGGGCCCATCGTGAAGATTGTTCCGGACAACACTTTCTACACCTCCGTCCGCCCGGACGATGTCGAGGAAATCGTCACCTCGCACATCTTAGGAGGACAGAAAGTCGAACGCCTCCTCTACAAAGATCCCAGCTCAGGAGAACACATCAGTGACTCCAAACACATGAATTTCTACCGGAAACAGCTCAGAATCGCCCTTCGTAACTGTGGCTTCATCGATCCTGAGAACATTCTGGAATACATAGCCAGGGATGGCTACAAGGCTCTTGCCACCAGCCTTTCCCGTAACAGCCTCGACGTTCTCGCTGACATCAAGGCTTCCGGTCTTCGCGGCCGTGGCGGCGCCGGCTTCCCTACCGGCGTAAAGTGGGAAATCGCCCGCAAGTTCGACGCCCCTGACAAGTATGTCGTATGTAATGCTGACGAAGGCGACCCTGGTGCCTTTATGGACAGGTCCATTATGGAAGGCGACCCGAACTCTGTCGTCGAGGCTATGATGATCTGCGGTTACTGCATAAATGCTAACCACGGACTTATCTATATCCGTGCGGAGTATCCCCTTGCAGTTCACCGTCTTAAGGTTGCCATTGCGCAGGCTCGCGAGCTGGGCCTTCTCGGCGACCATATCCTTGGTACAGATTTTTGCTTTGATATAGAGATCCGCTACGGCGCCGGGGCGTTCGTCTGCGGTGAGGAAACCGCTCTTATCCACTCCATGGAAGGAAAGCGCGGTGAGCCTACCCTCAAGCCCCCGTTCCCTGCAGAAGCCGGCTACTTTGGAAACCCCACCAACGTAAATAACGTTGAAACCCTCGCCAATGTTCCCGTCATTTTGACGAAGGGACCGGACTGGTTCGCATCCATCGGCACGGAAAAATCCAAGGGTACCAAGGTATTTGCGCTTGCGGGTAAGATCAATAACGTAGGTCTTATTGAAGTCCCGATGGGCACGACACTCCGTGAAATCATATATGATATCGGCGGCGGTGTCAAGAATGGAAAGAAATTCAAGGCCGTACAGACCGGCGGTCCTTCCGGCGGCTGCCTTACGGAAAAGCATCTCGACATCCCTATCGACTACGAGTCTCTCGCAGCGGCCGGATCGATGATGGGCTCCGGAGGAATGATTGTCATGGATGAGGATGACTGTATGGTTTCCGTCGCGAAGTTCTTCCTTGAGTTCACCGTTGACGAGTCCTGCGGAAAGTGCACTCCCTGCCGTATCGGTAACCGACGGATGCTGGAAATACTTACCAGGATAACCGAGGGACGCGGTACTATGGAGGATATCGATAAACTGGAGAACCTCGCTAAGGTAATCAAGGACACAGCCCTTTGCGGACTGGGTCAGACCTCCCCCAACCCCGTTCTCTCTACTCTTGCAAACTTCAGGGAAGAATATGTGGAGCACGTTCGTGACCACGTCTGCCGTTCCCACAAGTGCAAGGCTCTTCTTACTTACTCCATCGATCCTGTCCTCTGTAAGGGATGCAGCGCCTGCGCGCGCGGCTGCCCTGCTGAGGCAATCGCCGGAGAAGTGCGTAAGCCCTTTGTCATCAACCCTGAAAAGTGCATCCGCTGCGGAATGTGCATATCCCGCTGTAAGTTCGGTGCCATCAAAGTATATTAATGGACTGCCCTATGGAAAATATGATAAATCTTACTATCGACAACCGCCCCGTGTGCGTTCCGAAGGGTACTACCGTACTTGACGCCGCTGCATCTGTCGGAATAGACATTCCTGCCCTCTGCCACATTGACTTGAAGGGTACGTGTGTCAAGAATTCACCCGCTTCCTGCCGTATATGCGTGGTCGAGATTCAGGGGCGCCGCAATCTGGCCCCATCCTGTGCCACTACCGTTACGGAAGGAATGGTCGTAAATACCAATTCCGGACGCGTTATCCGCGCGAGGAAGACCGTTGCGGAACTGATCCTCTCTGACCATCCCAATGACTGTCTCACCTGCCCCAAGTGCAATCACTGCGAACTCCAGAAGCTTGTAACCCGCTTCAACATACGCGAAATGCCGTATAAGGGCGAGCAGTCATCCCGCAAGAAGGAATCCACTGTCGCCATTACCCGCAATATGGACAAGTGCATACTCTGCCGCCGCTGCGAAAGCGTATGTAACAATGTCCAGACGGTTGGCGTTCTCGGTGCAGTAAGGCGTGGATTTGATACGACTATCGCCCCCACCTTCGATAATATGTTTACGGACACGAACTGCACCTACTGCGGTCAGTGCGTTGCCGTGTGCCCTACCGGAGCCCTTATGGAGCGCGATTATACGGACCGTCTCCTCGAGGATATCTGCGATCCCGACAAGGTCGTCGTTGCCCAGCCCGCACCAGCGGTGAGAGTCGCTCTTGGTGAGGAATTCGGCTACGAGCCCGGAACTGTAGTTACCGGGAAGCTCGCAAGTTCCCTCCGCCGTCTGGGCTTTGACTACGTGTTCGACACAGACTTCGGAGCGGACCTTACCATTATGGAAGAAGGCGCTGAGATTCTTCAGCGCCTCAGCGCATTCCTTTCGGGTGACAAGAGTGTCAAACTCCCGATTATGACCTCCTGCTGCCCGGCTTGGGTCAACTTCTTCGAACATAACTATCCGGACCTGAAGGATTATCCTTCTTCCGCGAAGTCCCCTGCCCAGATGTTCGGAGCCATCGCAAAGAGCTACTGGGCCCAGAAGATGGGAATCCCGCGCGAAAAGCTTGTCGTCGTGTCCATAATGCCTTGCCTTGCAAAGAAATATGAGTGTGAAAGGGAGGAATTCAAGGTGGACGGCAATCCGGATGTTGACTACAGTATCTCCACCCGCGAGCTTGCACGCCTGGTCAAGCGTTCCAACATAGACTTTACGAAACTCCCCGACGAGGACTTCGATACTCCGCTCGGTGAATCCAGCGGCGCCGCTGCGATCTTCGGCGCAACCGGAGGCGTAATGGAGGCTGCTCTTCGTACCGTATACGAAGTTTACACCGGGAAGACCCTCCCCCGCCTCGACTTCAGCGAAGTCCGTGGGCTTGAAGGTATCAAGGAAGCGACAATCGACCTGAACGGATTCCCGCTCAAGATATGTGTCGCCCATACCCTTGGAAACGCGCGTATCCTGATGGATAAACTCCGTAAGGGAGAACTCGATTACCACGTCGTAGAGGTTATGGCCTGCCCCGGCGGATGTATAGACGGTGCGGGTCAGCCGTACCATCACGGCAATGTTGAGATTATCAAGGCAAGAGCGGCGGCCATTTACCGCGAAGATGCAGGAAAGCCCATCCGCAAGAGCCACGAGAATCCCGATATCCAGAAACTGTACAAGGAATTCCTGGGCGAGCCCCTGTCGGAGCGCTCCCACAAACTCCTCCACACACATTATTTTGACAAGAGCATAAAGTAAGACTACAATGAGCGATTTGAAAATATCCTGTGAAGCCAGGCACCAGGTGGAGGAGGTATGTGAGATCTTTCACAACGATCCCGGCGAACTTATAGCAATCCTTCACGAGGTTCAGTCCCGTATCGGCTACCTTCCTACTGAAGTCCAGAAGATAATAGCTGACAAGCTCGGGGTTCCTGCCCAGAAGGTCTATGGAGTTGTTACCTTCTACTCATTTTTCTCAATGACCCCGAAGGGAAAGATTCCTATCTCCGTTTGCCTTGGTACCGCGTGCTATGTTCGCGGCGCAGACAAGCTTCTTGAGGAGTTCAAGAGAGTCCTGGGGATAGAGGTGGGTGAAACCACTCCTGACGGAAAGTTCTCCCTCGACTGCCTCCGCTGCGTCGGAGCTTGCGGCCTTGCCCCTGTCGCCACCGTCGGAGACAAGGTCTACGGGCGTCTGAATCCTTCAGACATCAAGAAGATTGTCGCAGAGTACGAGACTAAGGAATAGAAACTCTACTGAGAATCCCCAGGAGCTTTGCAAGGGCGATTCCGTAATTTGTAATGGGCACTCCCGCGCGGAGTGCCTTTTTTATACGCGAACGGATAAGGGCCGATGTGGCCACACAGCCACCACACTGGATTATAAGGTCGTATGGGCTCAGATCCTCCGGAAAATCATTTCCGGCGGAGACATCGACAAGGAGGGAATTCCCGGCCCGTTTCCGGAGAAGGGCGGGGATTTTAACTCTTCCTATATCTTCCGTGTCCGGAACGTGGGTACAGGCTTCCGCGATAAGGACCCTTGAAGAAGCGTCCAGCGTGTCAATAGCTTCAGCTCCTTTGATAAACACATCAGTATCCCCTTTGGCCGCGGCAAGAAGAATCGAGAAGGAAGTAAGCCGTACCGAATCCGGAATTGCTTCATTCACGGCGCGGAATACCTGTGAATCTGTTATAACGAGGTCCGGAGTCAATTTTGACAGCGCCGATGGAAGCGACCGGGGTGTGCAGCAGAGCGCATTGCAGCCCCTGTCCAGAAGTTCACGGAGTACCTGGACCTGGGGCAGAATGATGCGTCCTTTCGGAGCCTCGCTGTCCTGGGGCATTACGAGGAGGACGCAGTCCCCTTCCTTCACAAGAGAGCCGGTGAGCCATCTATGCTCCTCCCGGGGCAAGGCTTCGCGGATACGTTTCAGAAGGATATGTATGTCCTCTCCGTTGTAGCGGACAGAGGGAATATCCTCCGGAGCGGAAGCATCGCCAAGGATTACAGCGATATCGGCCTCCGAAAGGGCTTTTTTCATCAGTCGCCCGCGCTCAGTCCCAAGCGCGCTGTAATCGTCCGTTCCCGGCGTGTCGATAATGACGCAAGGGCCGATTTCCGGTAATTCTATGGCCTTCCTGACCGGATCGGTCGTCGTGCCGGGGACACTGCTCACGAGCGAAACCTCCTGGCCGCATAGCGCGTTCACGAGGCTTGATTTACCGCTGTTGACCGGCCCGAGGACAATGATGTGAAGGCGCTCCATAACCACTATCAGAACCTGAAATCGCGCTGACCTTCCTCGATTTCTTTCAGATGACGGACGGCGATATCACGTATTTTCCCTTCAGGAATGTCATTGATGCTCTTTGCGATCAACTCCTCGCCGCGCGCCCGTGTCTCCGGGGATGCATAGTCCATAAGATACTCCTTCAGAGTCATAAGCGCATTGGGAGTACAGCAAAGGCTTATTTTCCCGCTCTTGCAAAGGCTCATAAAGCGGTCGCCGGTACGGCCTTCACGGTAGCAGGCGGTACAAAAACTCGGGATATGGTCAGTCTCGAGGAGCCACTTTACAACCTCGTCCAGCGAGCGCTGGTCGCAGACGTCAAACTGGGCTGTTTCATCGTGGCGCTCCGCGCTGGTGTAGCCGCCGACGCTGGTTCTCGATCCGCCGCTGATCTGGGAGATTCCGCAGTCGAGAAGTTTTGCCCTCATCCGGGCGCTTTCGCGGGTGGATACGATCATTCCGGTATATGGAACGGCAACCCGGAGGACAGCGACAAGTTTGTGGAAGATTGGATCCGGAAGCGCATCCGGGAAGTCCTCAGTCGAGATATCATCTGCAGGGCAGATCCTTGGGACGCTGATAGTATGGGGACCAACTCCGAATCTGGCCTCGAGATGCTCCGCATGCATAAGCATTGCAGTCAGTTCGTACCTGTAACCGTTAAGACCGAATAAAACCCCTATTCCTACATCGTCGCATCCCCCTTCCTGGGCCCGGTCCATTGCCTCAGTGTGCCAGGCGTAGTTGCTCTTGGGGCCGGTAGGGTGCAGTTTTTCGTACTGTTCCTTGTTATAGGTCTCCTGGAAAAGGATATACGTCCCGATTCCGGCGGCTTTCAGTTTCCTGTAAGATTCGACGTCAGTAGCGGCGATATTGACATTTACGCGGCGGATGGAGTTTCCGCCTTCCTTCACGGAGTAGATTGTCTTTATGGACTCGAGAATATATTCGAGAGGGTTGTTGCGGGGGTCTTCGCCGGCTTCGACGGCGAGCCTTTTATGGCCCATGCGGATCAGGGCGCGTACCTCCGACTCAATCTCCTCCTGGGTCAGTTTCTTACGCGGAATCGTCCTGTTTTTTGCGTGATATGGGCAATAGACACATCCGTTGATGCAGTAGTTCGAAAGATAAAGCGGGGCAAACAGGACTATCCTGTTTCCATAGAATCTTTGTTTGATGCGGGCCGCAAGCTCGTAAATCTTCTGTTCAAGCTCCGGGTCATCGCAGTCCATCAGGATTGCCGCCTCCCTGTGGGTAAGGCCTTTCATCAAGGCTGCCTTTTCGAGAATCTGAAGGACACGGCCGCGGTTCTTCGATTCCCTCGACGCCTCTTCAAGGCTTGAGAGAACCTCCTCGTTGTCGATGAATTCTTCCGCGCGGGAAGATTTTGGGTTATACATAAATATGGTCTATACTAGTCAAGGCAAAATTACTCAAAATCCCGGATATAAAAAAGACCGGCCATAGGATGACCGGTCATATTGGGATGTTCAGATGAGACTAGCTGACATCTGCACGGGCCATGGAATCCTTGTAGTACTTCTGATTGACGAAGACATCCTCCTTGTAAGGGTTGATGTGACGCTTCTTGGACTGGGCAAGGATGTAGCAGAGGGCGATGCAGTTGGTAACGAGGGCAAGAGCGCTGATTACAATCATCATAGTAGGATTTGCAGCTACTACGGAAGGATCAACGGTTGTGCCTACAACTGCGGCCTCACCGCCGGCAGCGGCATACAGCTGCTCGATGGTTGCGGTTCCTTCAGGATAAAGGACAGGGAGAGTAGCCCATTTGAACCACTGCTGACCGTTCTTGAAGGTCTCCTGGAACAGGGGGAATACCTGTGCGAACATGCACCAGATGGCAAGGGTATTTGCACGGTTCTGGATCCAGCCACCACGGTTCCAAAGAAGGGCGGCGATTGTGGGAGCGAGAAGCAGTGCGATACCGCAGTACCAGCTGTGAGTAGGCAGGCAGTTGTAAGTGTAGGCGAAGTTCCAGATGTCGTAGATGACAATGTAGACCCAGGTCATATCAGCCCAGATCATATCCTTCTTGTCCTTGGAAGGATAGACGTTCCACCACGCGGTCATGCAGAAGATGTTCAGGATACCGGCGACACCGTTCATAACATTGTGCCAGCCGCCATACTGCCAGACACCTTCAGAGGTGAGCCACCACTTGTTCCAACCCATAACAGCGCTCTCAAAGTCAGATACGCAGGCAATAAGGATGTTGATGGCGACGATGATGAACGGGAAGGGTTTGAACCAGTGCTTTGCGCCGATGCCCCACTTGTACTTAATCATCATGAAGCCGATACACCCTGCAGTTGCCGCATACAGCTTAGCATAGTGGAACCAGCCCTGCATGTATACGTGGGTCTGGTTTCCAAGAGCCCATTCCGATCCCTTGCCGACGCCTACGGCGATGGCGAGGAAGTAGATTGTCAGTGCCAGAGGAATGACAAGGAATGTAATGATACCGCCCAGTTTGGTACGGCGGGCAAACTCATTGAGGAGGATAAGGCCCAGAAGGACCACGAGCATCATTCCCCACTGAGGAAGGGCATTAGCCCCATAAACTTGGAAAAACATAATAATTGGTTTTAGTTAAATAAGTATATAAGATACATTATCTCACAGTTTGACGGGCACTTTTGCGCTCTTTCACGAGTGCCCAGACAGCCCAAGCCGCGGTAAGGACCAGCGACATGGGGACTCCGACGGTCAGTAACTCCCGGAGTACTATGCTCCATCCTTCGCTCTGGTTAAGGGCGGTAAGGAACGGGAACATATATGTCAGTTCCCCGTTGATGATATGGTCGACGACAAGCATCAGGGTGCCTCCCCAGAGCATTTTCTCCAGAGCGGGGACGTTGCGCTTCAGGGCGGAACCGGTGTTGATGGAATTCTTGTTTGCTTTGCGGTAGACGGTCGTTGCGACGGCCTGAACCATAGGTACTATAAAGCAAGACATACTCTTATTGTTCTTTGATTTCTATTTCTTTTATTTCTACTTCATTTCCCCGCAGCAGGTAAGTGTGTCCGCTGCCGCAGTTTGGACATATTTTACCATGGGCCACAGTCCCGTATTCGTTTCCGCAGTCTTCACAGTAGGTGACAGCCGGGATGGTGTTCACTTTCAGTTCACACCCTCTCAGGAGTTCCTCCTTGTCAGCAGCCCACCTCCAGCAGTCTGTGAGGTATTCGGGAATGATAGTGGAGACTTCGCCGATGTCCATTACAACACCGTCAACGTGTTCCACACCATTCTCCCTGGCCGCCTCCTTGACGTCGCGGATGATATAGAAGACGATGCCCAGTTCGTGCATAGACCTACTTCTTATGGAACATAATCTTTCCGGTCCTCTTTACAAGGTAAGGGAGAATACCGGAGAATTTATCCTCGGATGTACGCATAACGCTGGCCTCAGGATGGACACGGAACAGATGGATTGCGTCGAATCCGCACTTTGTCGTACAGATACCGCAGCCGATGCACCGGTTCTCATCAACGACGGATGCACCGCAGCTGAGACACCTGGACGTTTCCTTCCTGACCTGCTCCTCTGTGAGGGTAAGGGCGTACTCCTCGAAGGGTTTACGGCTGTGATCCACTCCGGGATCCTGACGGGAGGAATTGTCGTAGGACTCAACGAGGATATCCTGCTTGTTGAGTTCGATGAAATCGCGCCTGTTGCGGCCGATGGTCATGTGGCCGTGCTGGACATAGCGGTGAAGGCTCTCAGCGGCTTCCTTACCGGCGGCAATGGCATCAATCGCGAACTTGGGACCGGTGAATACGTCGCCGCCCACGAAGATGTCCTCCTCTGCAGTCTGATATGTAAGCTTGTCTGCGACAGGATAGACTCCGCGGAAGAATTCGACCTTGGTGTCCTTGAGAAGGTCCTTCAGGACTACGGTCTGGCCGATCGCGAAGATTACCATATCAGCATCGAGGGTGATAAGCTCCGACTCGTCGTATTCGGGAGCGAACTTGTGCTCAGCGTTGAAGACGGAAGTGCACTTTTTGAAGACGATTCCGCTGACGCTCTTCTCACCGAGGACTTCCTTGGGACCCCAGCCGGGATTGATGACGACCCCGTCCTCACGGGCTTCGCGGCGCTCCTCAAGGGATGCGGGCATAATATCCTCAGTTTCGAGGGAAAGCATTGTAACCTCGGATGCACCGCTGCGCTTTGCGACGCGGGCTGCGTCAATGGCGACATTACCACCGCCTACGACAACGACCTTACCCTTGACCTTGACCTTTCCGCAGTTCGCTTCACGAAGGAAGTCGATGGCGGTAGTCGTACCCTTGAGAGTTTCTCCGGGGATGCCGGGAAGGCGTCCGCCCTGGCAGCCGATGGCGACATAGAAGCCCTTGTATCCTTCCTCACGGAGGCTGGCGATAGTGACGTCCTTTCCAACCTCCACGCCTGTCCTGATCTCGACACCTATTTCCTTCATAATGTCGATTTCAGCCTTGATGACATCCTTGTCCAGCTTGTAGGAGGGAATACCGTAGCGGAGCATTCCTCCGGGCTCCTCGTTACGCTCGAACACCGTAGGTTTATAGCCCATACAGGCAAGATAATAAGCGCAGCTGAGGCCGGCAGGACCGCCGCCGATGATGGCTATCTTCTCTTCCCAGCGGGAAAGGACGTTGGAACATATGTTTACCTCGGGGATAAAGCGTGTTTCAGCCTTGAGATCCTGCTCCGCGATGAACTTCTTGACGGCATCGATGGCAATTGGCTGGTCGATGGTGCCGCGGGTACAGGCGTCCTCGCAGCGGCGGTTGCAAACGCGTCCGCAAACGGCTGGGAACGGGTTCTCCCTCTTGATGAGTTCGAGAGCCTCGGTGTATTTCCCCTCCGCTGCCTTTTTGAGATAGCCCTGGATAGCGATATGGGCCGGGCAGGCGGTTTTGCAGGGAGCGGTACCGGTAGGATAACAGTTGATCCGGTTCCTGTCGCGGTAGTCCTCATTCCATTTGTGGGGTCCCCACTTGGTTGCGTCAGGGAGTTCCTGCTTGGGGTATGTCTGCTCGCCGTGCTTGGTGCAGAGTTTCTGGCCCAGCTTTACGGCGCCGGCAGGACAGTATTCGACGCAGCGGCCGCAGGCGACGCAGTTCTTGGGGTCAACCTTTGCGACATAAGCGCTGCGGCTCATATTCGGAGTATTGAACAGCTGCGATGTGCGGAGGGCGTTGCAGATCTTTACGTTGCAGTTGCAGATCGCAAAGATTTTGCCTTCGCCGTCGATGTTCGTGATCTGGTGGACAAAGCCGTGGTCCTCGGCCTTTTTGAGGATGGCCATACATTCGTCATAGGTAATGTAGTGACCGCGGCCTGTTTCTGCCAGATACTCTGCCATATCGCCAACACCGATGCACCAGTCGTGATAGTCGTCGGCACACCCCTCGTCCAGGCCCTTACGTCCTATGCGGCAAGAGCATATACCAACTGCAAGATGCCCTTCATAGCGTTTCAGCCAGTATGATATGTGTTCTATGTCCAGGGTTTCATTTTCCATCGAAATCGCCTTTTCCACCGGAATGACGTGCATACCGATACCAGAACCGCCCATAGGAACCATAGGAGTAATCTTCTCCAGGGGAAGGAATGTCATACGTTCGAAGAACATACCCAGTTCCGGGTGCTTTTTCATTAGTCCTTCGTTCATATTGGTATATTCCGCACTGCCGGGAACGAACATCGGGACCCAGTAAACGCGGTCTTTCCTCTCATAGGTCGTACCCGGGACGGGACCGTCTTTGGTATACTTGTCGCCGTAGTCATATTCCATGATGCCAAGGCGGGCCATAAGGTCCAGCAAATCGTCGAAGGATTTGTCGTCCGGGGTGTAGTGCCTGCTCCCGTTCATTTCGTGGAGCTGCTGGTAGGTGTGGTGTTTCCGGACCTTGAAGAAATTGCCGGGAAGCATATCCAGCATAAGATCGAGCGCAGCCTCGCGGCTCACGGGATCCATCTCGTCTTCAAAGATGCAGGCAAGTCCCCAGTATTCAGGGGCTTCCGTTGTCATCTTTATCTTTCCGGGAATACGGTCCGTGACGTGGCGGACGAGTTTAAGGAGCTTCGGGTTCGGATTTTTGTCGCCAAAGTGCTTGGGGACAAATTTCTTTGACATTTCAGGCATATTGTGCTATTTATTGATTTTTCCAGGTGTCAACCTCCTCGACAAGCCACTCCGCAAATCTGTCCACGCCCTCCCCTGTCTTTGCGCAGATGGGGATGACGGTTGCCTTGGGATTACGCATATGGACATATTCCGTGCACTTTTCGATGTCGAAGTCGAAATACGGCAGGACATCGGTCTTGTTGATAAGCACAAGGTCGCAGACGGAGAACATAAGAGGATATTTCAGGGGTTTGTCGTGACCTTCCGGTACGGACAGGATCATTGCGTTACGGGAGGCTCCGGTATCAAATTCTGCTGGGCAGACGAGGTTTCCGACATTCTCAAGGATTGCAAGGTCAACGTCCGCGGTCTCAAGGGCATCAAGGCCCTGGCGAGTCATTTCTGCATCCAGATGGCACATTCCTCCGGTGTGGAGCTGAATGGACTTGATGCCGGTCGCTTCCTTGATTTTTATGGCATCGACGTCGCTGTCGATGTCAGCTTCCATCACCGCAATGCGGAGTTTGTCCTTGAGGAGATTGATCGTACGGATGAGGGTTGTTGTCTTTCCGCTGCCGGGAGAGGACATAAGGTTCAGAAGATATACTCCCTTTGAGCGGAGTTCCTCCCTGAGATTGTCTGCATCCTTGTTGTTGTCTTCGAAAACGCTTTTCTTGATTTCGATAACTTTAACGCCGTCCATTGGTCTTAGGTTTAGTTTTAGCCTTCAAATTTACTAAAACTCGGTGAGACTGCAAAATTTGAGGGGGAAAAACGTCTTTTGATTTGCACAAATCCCATAAAACACCTATTTTTGTGACCCGTATTGACCAAAACATCCTCTCTTATGAAATACGGGTTCGACAACGAAAAATACATTAAAATTCAGTCTGAGCACATCAAGGACAGAATCGCCCAGTTCGGCGACAAGCTTTATATGGAATTCGGCGGCAAACTCTTTGATGATTACCACGCCAGCCGTGTGCTCCCCGGATTCGAACCCGACAGTAAGCTCAAGATGCTGATGAAGATGAAAGATGACGCAGAAATAATCATCGTCATCAGCGCGGTCGACATCGAAAAGAATAAGGTAAGAAGCGACCTCGGGATTACTTACGATATGGATGTGCTGAGGCTCCGCGACGAGTTCATTGCGCGTGACCTTGACGTCAACAGCGTCGTAATTACCCACTATAACGGTCAGGCCAGTGCGGAGGCCTACAGGAAGCGCCTCGAGAATATGGGCATCACAGTCTATTATCATCATACAATCGAAGGTTATCCGAACAACGTCGCGCTTATAGACTCTGAAGAGGGATTCGGCAAGAACGACTATGTCCGGACGACAAAGCCCCTCGTCGTCGTGACCGCTCCCGGCCCCGGCAGCGGAAAGATGGCGGTATGTCTGAGCCAGCTGTATCAGGAGAACAAGCGCGGAATAAAGGCCGGATATGCAAAGTTTGAAACCTTCCCTATCTGGAACCTGCCCCTGTCCCATCCGGTCAACATCGCATACGAAGCCGCCACTGCTGACCTTGAGGACGTCAATATGATCGACCACTTCCATTTGGACGCTTACGGAAAGACGGCGGTCAACTACAACCGCGACGTCGAAATCTTTCCCGTTATGAACGCCCTGTTCGAGGATATCTATGGTCAGTCACCGTACAAGTCCCCTACCGATATGGGCGTAAATATGGTCGGATTCTGCATCAGCGATGATGAGGTGTGCAAAGAAGCGTCCCTGCAGGAGATTATCCGCCGCTACTACACGGCCCTTTGCAATTTCGCCGACGGCAGGGCCCAGGAGAGCGAAATCAACAAGATCGCCCTACTCATGAAACGCCTCAAGATCACGACGGACTACCGTAAGACAACCGTCGCAGCGAGGGAGAGGCTGGAAGTCAACGGCGGAATCGCTACCGCTGCAATCGAGCTCTGCGACGGGACCATACTTACCGCAGAGACCAGTCCCCTGCTCGGCCCCAGCGCCGCCCTTCTGCTGAATGCCGTCAAGCATCTTGCCGGGATAGCCCATAACGTCAAGCTTATCCCCCAGCAGATGATAGCCCCTATCCAGAAAACCAAGGTTACATACCTTCACGGTCACAATCCCCGTCTGCATACTGACGAGGTCCTGGTTGCAATCTCGATGATGAGCCTCATAGACGAGAACTGCAAGCTCGCCCTCGACGAACTTCCAAACCTCGCAGGTGCCCAGGTCCATTCAAGCGTGATGCTCAGCGAAGTTGACCGCAAGACCTTCGCAAAACTCGGGATCGGCCTTACCTGCGACCCCGTGCGTAAAAGATATTCAAAATGAGAAAAGAACAGATACTCATACGGATAACCGGCAAGGACCGTTCCGGCCTTACCGCATCCATTATGTCCATCCTCTCCAAGGTGGACGCTCAGATCCTTGACATCGGCCAGGCTGACATTCACAGCTCCCTCTCCCTCGGCATCCTTATCCGTATTGACGAAAAGGACTCCGGCCAGGTTATGAAGGAGCTGCTGTTCAAGGCGACGGAGCTGGGCGTCAACATAGGCTTCTCCCCTATCGCTGACGAAGACTATGAGGAATGGGCGGGGCGCCAGGGCAAGAACCGTTATATCCTTACGGTCATCGGCCCAAGCCTCTCCGCAAGGCAGATAGCTTCCGCAGCGGAAGTCGTTGCCCAGCAGGGACTTAACATTGACTATATCAAACGTCTTACCGGACGGATGAGCATAATGAATCCGGAGCGTAATGTCCGGGCCTGCATAGAATTCTCTCTCCGCGGAACACCCCGCGACAAGGAGCAGATGCAGGCGCGCCTTATGGAGATTTCGAAGGATTCCGGTATGGACTTTTCCTTCCAGAAGGATGATATGTACCGAAGGATGAGGCGTCTTATCTGCTTCGATATGGACTCAACCCTGATACAGGCGGAGTGTATCGATGAACTTGCAAAGAGGGCCGGTGTCGGCGATCAGGTTGCTGCCATCACGGAAAAGGCCATGCGCGGTGAAATCGATTTCAAGGAGAGTTTCACCCGCCGGGTCGCCTTGCTCAGAGGCCTCCACGTGAGTGTAATGCAGGAAATCGCGGATAATCTCCCGATAACCGAAGGCGCAGACCGCCTTATGCACGTCCTGAAGACGTGCGGATATAAGATAGCCATCCTTTCCGGTGGATTCACCTACTTCGGCGAGCATCTCCGCCAGCGCTTCGGTATCGACTATGTCTATGCCAATGAACTTGAGATAGACGAAAACGGATACCTGACCGGAAGGTATGTCGGAGAGATCGTCGACGGACGCAGGAAGGCGGACCTTCTCAAACTCATAGCCCAGACCGAAAAGGTCAACCTCCTCCAGACAATAGCGGTGGGCGACGGTGCAAACGACCTCCCGATGCTGCTGGAGGCCGGTCTCGGCATTGCGTTCCACGCAAAACCCCGCGTACAGGAAAGCGCCCGCCAGGCGCTCAACACGGTGGGGCTTGACGGGGTGCTTTATTTCCTTGGCTTTAAGGACAGCCAGCTGGTCGCGGGGAATACCTCCCTGTAGAGGCTAGCTTGTCATTACAATGTTATAGTCTCCCGGGAAGGTCCTTCCGTATTCCTTCTGCGATATGCCATCAAGGAAGCCGGACAGGGAATCCCTGTCGATCCCGTAGGATTCAAGCATCTTCGCGGCGACCCCCAGCTGGAGATTGTTCATTGTCGCGTCGCAAAGGAGGATTCGCGCGATGTTGTCCCTGAATTCATTATAGAGCGTTTTATTCGAGGGAACTGTAACATCTACCGTACCTTTTCCTATCGCGGTGTTGAAATCATTCATATCGATGCCGTGTTTCTGGGCGAAACTTGCGACGACACTTGCCCTTTCCGTGGATTGGTGTCCCTTGGATGTACCAAGGACGGCGGCAAGGTTGCTGATATGGGAAAGGCAGGTGGCGTAAACCGGTCCGGAAGTATTGGAACCGCCTCCGCTATTGTTGGACACCGGCGTATATGTCGTCGTTGTATTCAGCACGCGGGGACCGGCGGTACTGTGAATATGCGATAAATCGGCTTGGTCAACGCTGCCGTTCAGAATGATATCGGCGACTATTATCCAGATAACCCCCAGAACGACGAACAAAATGGCGGATCCGTTACTGTAGGCAACTATTCCGATGTACAGCCAGTATCCTACCAGCCATAGCAGCAGCGGAAAAATATTAGCCCAAGGTGCTTCCGTCTTGTTCACGATATATGTAGTAAGGGGCCACAGAAGGAGGAATGGCAGGTTGATAAGAAGCAGTCCGAACAGCAGCAGGAGCGGGATCTGCCACCCCTTTGCGCTGCTGTTGTTAAGAGGGCTCCTGTCCCTTGTCATAAACTCCATATCGATAAGAAGGTATGACAGAGGCATTGCATTCACAAAGAACGCATCCTTGCTCTTGGAGGGCTCATCGATTACAAGGTCAGTCGCGACGCTGTCCTTATAGGTGATATTCATACCATAGCTTATCGTATTCTCCCCCTTGGTGAAGATACGAAGATTCTCGTAGCGGGCGTTCATATTGCCCTTACGGCCCTTGGATTTCACTGATACGGGAGGAAGATATTTCTGCGTTATCTCCGTGTAGGTTTTACCTATCAGTTTGTTCTCCATTGTCATCGCATTGAACGTACATCCGTACTCGATGTTGTCGGGCTCAATGGACTTTGGATATATGGCGAACGTATAGACGATAATGCCAATGCCTGCGACAAAGCCTATCAATGACGGTATATAGCTTCTGAACATATGGATTAGAAAATGTTATATGTTAAACGTAAGGGTCCCAGGCAGGGTTTTCGTCCGGGAAATCTTCCTCCTCCGGAGGGAAAGGCTCATCGACTTTGGCGACGATGATGGAGATATTGTCCGCTCCACCCTTGTACTCCGCATCCTCGAGAAGGTCATCAGCCGGATGGGACCTGTCGAAGGACAGTTCCTCCTCTATCTGCCATTCCTCGACCATATCCGTCAGGCCGTCGCTGCAGACAAGAAGCTTATCCCCCTTGAGAACCTTTCCGCTCATATCCTGGACAACGAGTCGGCCGTAACTGCCGCCGCCTATGCAGTTAAGAAGGAGTTTGCTGCCTTCGCCGCTATGAGTCATTCCCCTCTCGTTCTCGTCCACCGTGAGTTGGCGGAGGATATCATCCCTGTAGCGGTAAGTCCTGCTGTCGCCGGCGTTGACGACGTAGACTTTGCCATAGGCCCATATATATCCGGTCAGGGTGCATCCCCACGGCCTCTCCATCCCACGCGCCGCAGCCATTGCATTGAGGTTGTCGCTAATGACCTTCACCTTTTCCCGGAGCGCGTCCGGGAAATCCGTGCCGAAGTCTCCTGAATCGAAGAATTCCTTCAGTTGGGAAAGGGTGTATTCGCTTGCGAATTCGCCCATTTCGTGACCACCCATTCCGTCCGAGACAAGAAGGTAGAAGAGGCCGTCCTTTTCAGGGACGTCGACAGTGATTTCCAGGGAATCGTCCCTGAGGAGGACTCCTCCGACGGAAATCATATCTTCATTGTTGGTGCGGACTTTCCCTACGGAGCAGACCGCCTGGATGTAGAGTTTCATATTACTTGGAACTGGAGAGTTGCAATTGTAATCTTGTCGCCTTTGCTGAATCCACAAGGCTGGTTGGAGCCAAGCTGCTTTCCGTTAACAAAGGTGCCGTTGGTTGAGCCGTAGTCCATAATTTCCCATCCGCCGGGACCCTTCCGGAATTCGCCGTGACGGCCTGAGACATACTGGCAGGTGCTGAATTCGGGATAAACTCCGCTCCTTCTTCCGAACGGACCTTCCTTTATCGTTATGGTGAGACCTTCACCGACAAGTTTCAGAGGGGCATCCTGCTGGATGCGGGGTTGTGCCGCAGTTGTCTCGGGAGCCTCCACCGCCTTCGGAGAGGCAGCAACTTCCGGAGCCGCCTTCGGAGGGGCAGCAACTTCCGGAGCTGCCTTCGGAGGGGCAGCAACTTCCGGAGCCGCCGTCTGTTTAGCTGCAGCTCCGGCGAAGAACTGCTCCGCAGGAACGGTGTTCTCCCCGCAGGCGGGGCAGATACTCCCCTTTTTGGGGGTTCCGCAGTCAGGACAGTACGAAAGATGCTGGCCGCACTGGTCGCAGTAGCGGCTGTCGTCATCTATCTGTTGTTTGCAGTATGGGCAGGTAATCATAGCACGTCCTCCATCTTGATGGTTTTCATTTCTTCAGCGCTGTAGCTGTCCGGATCCTTCATTACGCGGGCGCTCGTGCGGCGGGAAATCTCGTCGAAGAGGTTTCTGGCGCTACGGCCGTTTCCGAAGTCGTGGCCGCGGTTGTTGTACATCGCGGTGAGTCTTCCCCGGATAAAGTTTTCCGCATCAGGATCCACCGTGAAGCCTTTTTTCTTTGCGTTGATAAGGAATATCTGATACAGTTCGTCCGGGGTATAGTCTTCGAAGGTAATCCAGTTCGTATCCGGGAAGCGGGACTTGAATCCGGAGTTGGAATTCAGGAAATCCTGCATTTCCCTGGTATAGCCGGCCGCGATACATACGAACCTTCCGCGGTTGTTCTCAAGAAGGTCCACGAGCGACTGGAGTGCGATATCGCCGTATCCGCTGCCGCTCCCGAATGAATCCGCCAGGGTATAGGCCTCATCGATAAACAGCACTCCGCCCATCGCTTTTTTCACAACCGCCGCGGTAAGCGCTTCAGTATCACCGAGGAACCGGCCTACGTAATCGCGTTTTGTGGTTTCAAGGACGTCAGCCCTCGGGAGAAGGCCCATCGAATTGAATATGCGGCCCATAATCCTCGCGACCGTGGTCTTGCCGGTTCCGGGATTTCCGAGGAAAAGGTAGTGACCGGCCTCCGGAAGGACGGGTTTACGGCCCTGCTTCTGAGCGACGATTGTCTCAGCGTTGATAGTGTCGATAAGGTCGTGCATCGCCTTTTTTACGCTGGAAAGGCCCACCAGGGCATCGAGCTCCTCGAGACATTTCTCTGCGGAAACCTTCTCCGGCTCCTTGTAAGGCACGTCGTCAGCTATGACTGTCGTGACCAGTTCTTCCGTCCACTGTTCGTAAGGTATGTTACGGAGACGGGCGTTCTTCTTTTCGCGGGTTTGCTCCGCCGCCTTTCTGGCTTCGCGAGCATTCCCGAACTTCTCGTCCTTCATCGAGATCATTGTCTCGAACATACGGAGGGCACGTTCACGTGCCGTATCATCGGCCAGTTTAAGGCCGGACATCTGCTTGCTTCCGAGTATGCTCTCGTAGATTTTCAGCAGTTCATCAGCGGAATAGTCGTCGATATGGATCCAGTGGGTAAAGCGGGAGCGGAGGCCGTCGTTGGAGTTCATCCAGGTCTCCATCTTGTTCCTGTACCCGGCGCATACCACGACGAACTTTCCCTTGTCGTTTTCCATCCTTCCAAGCAGCGCGGCGACAGCCTTCTTCCCTTCTTGGGATGTGCTGGCACCGGTTGAGTCCATCGGCTCCAGGTCGTAAGCCTCGTCGAGGAAGAGGACTCCGCCCATAGCCTCGTTGACCGCTTCATCCATCTTCTTGTCAGATTGGTTCACGAAGCCGGAGATTATATCCTTCGGGAGTTTCTCCACCACCTTGTCAGAAGATGTGACGCCAAGCGCCTTGAAAAGCTTTCCGAAGGTCCTTGCAACGGTTGTTTTACCCGTTCCGGGATTACCCGTGAGGACGATGTTCACGGTCTTGACGGAAGCCTCTCCAAAGCCCAACTCGATCATTTTCTGCTCCGCCGCAAGGTCTTCCGCAATCTTACGGATTTCCCGCTTGACATTGTCCATTCCGATGAACTTGTCGAGTTCTCCCATAACCTCCTCGACCGTTATCTCCTTCGAATCCTCTCCCACGATGTCAGCATAGATAAGCTCGTCTTCGACGAACCCCGGAGTACCTTCGCGGAGGCCGTATTTTTTGACTGCATCCTCGAAAAGGTTTCGAACCTCACGCGCATTTCCGAAAGAGTCTCCCCTTCTTAGGTACATTTTCTCGAAAACCTTCAGCAGCCGGTCCATGACCCCGTCAGCGAGCTTGAAGGACGTGTCGTAGCTGTTCTTCCTGAGGTTCATAAGGAATATGTCCATCAGTTCCTGCGGCTTGTAATCCGGGAAATTGATCGCGACGTTGAAACGGGAAGTAAGTCCCTGGTTCATCCTCATAAGGGCATCCATATCCCTGTCGTATCCGGCGATGATGCAGACGAAATCGCCGCGGCGGTTTTCGACGATGGGGAGCAGTTTCGTTAGCGCCGCCTTTCCGAAGTGCTCATCATTGAGCCCATAGGCCTCATCGATGAAAAGTACGCCTCCCATTGCTTTCTCGACAGCTTTTTCCACCTTTTCCTCACTGCCGCCGACGACTGAAGCTATGAGATCTTTTCCGGCGACTTCCACAAAATGTCCGGTTGGAAGTGCGCCGATCGAAGCGAGGATTTCGCCGAACTTGCGGGCGAAGGTAGTCTTTCCGGTACCGGCGTTCCCAAGGAAACGATAGTGATCCGTTATGAGCTTTTCCTTCATACCCTTCTCCTTACGCTTTTTGACGGTACGGATAATAGCCTTCAGTTCTTCCTTGACGGAGTTCATCCCGATCAGGCTCTCCATCTCAGCGAGAATCTCTTCTTCTGTCTTTGGAATGAAGATCTCCTTGTCCGGGATATCCGTGGGCTCAAGTGACTTCCCTCCCCTCTGGACTATCCTGACGGCGAGTTTCTCAGCGACATTCTCGGAAAGGCGGCCGTTTGAGTAGCTGTTGTCTTCCTGGCGGCAGATCCAGTTGAAGTGGGCCCCGAGTCTTTCAGCGGCGTCGGGATTGATGTTTTTGATACCGTATTTTTTTCCTAGTATCTCCAGGGCGAGTCTTGTCAGATCGTCGATGCTGAACGAAGGCAGGTCGAAACGGAATTCGAAAAGACCGGCGGGCTCCTTGTTGTCAGCAAAGAAGGATGCGAGTTCATTACGGGAGCCGGCAAGGATTACGATGGGGATCCCCTCCGACTGCTTCATCCGGGCGAACAGCTTGTCCAGTTTGTTGACATCGGAAGCGGTATTTCCCTTTGGAAGCAGCTTCTGGGCATTTGTAATCAGAAGGATGCCGTCCTTTTCCTTGGTGATGTTCTCTTCGAAATCTCCGGCGAAATCGTCCCAGTCCGCGGCGTCAATGACCTTGGGGGGCTTTGAAACGACGCGGGCCTGGAGAATGATGTCGGCAAGTTTGTGGGCAATGAAACTCTTTCCTGAACCGGGATCGCCCAGAACCAGCGAATCCAGGCCCACTTTTATGCCCATCGAAGCAAACTGCTGCTGGGCCGCCACCTTTGCCTTGAATTCGGTAAAGGCCTGCTCAATGTCTTTCTTGCCTATGAAATCAGCAAAGGGGCTGGCAGAGACAATTGCCTCGCCGCACCATTTGCAGAACTTGGCTTCCGGGCGGTTTGGTTTACCGCATTTAGTACAATTGCTCATTGTTGTTCTTTGAGGTTCTTTAACTGTTCAAGGGTGATTGAGGGGGTGTCGTCCTTCTTGACGGGTTCCGTCGGGGCCTCAGGATTTGCCTTAGGTGCCGCTTCCTTCTTTGCCGGGGTTTTCGTTGAAGAAGTTTTCGTTGAAGAAGAAGAACTTTTCGTTGAAGAAGAGGGCTTGGGCTGGGTCTTCGGGGCAGCCTGAGTCTTAGGAGTGGTTTTCTCCTCCTTTGCGGCGGACTTTTCCTCTTTTACCTGGTCCTTACTGATTCTTCCGAGTTTTACGTTGATATTCTCGACCACCTTGTCAACGCCGAGCAGCTCAGCCATATTGTTCCCGAAATTGGATTTTGGAAGGAATGCGCTTATTGCAAGAAGCACCCAGGTCACTAGTATGAACGCCCAGACACCGCCGCTCCTTTTCTTCTGGTCATTCTTCCACTGATCAATGTCACTATTGCTGAAGGCGCCGTTAAGGGAAGAATCGAAGTCCTTCTCCTTGCTCCAGGCGAAGTGCAGCGGCTCAAGAGTGAGCTCCTCGAAACCGGGCTTTGTGAATTTTTTCGCCGCCGCAGCATAAGGACTTTTGTTGAAAAGGGTTTCGAAAAGGAAAAACACGATGACGGCGACGACTACGACTCCATAGACATACAGGATGTATGCAGCGAGGAACTTGACCAGCAGCCTCAGGATGGCGGCGGCGACAACGCCCACGATAATGGGCACTATGCATCCGTCACTGTCGGAGAGGGCGAACCAGGCGACGGCGGCAATGCCTCCAAGGATATATGCGATGACTTTTATCGCTCCGCCAAGGCTCGTGGTGTCAAGGACAGGGTGAGCTATGATTGCGGAAATGATAAGGCCAAGGAGGAACAGTGAAGGAATCAAGGCGAAAAGGATGGTCGTGGTTGCCTGAACAGTGGAACGGACGACGCGTGAGCGGATTTTCTTCTTCCCGTCGCTGACAATCTGCTTTGCCTCAGCGACGGCCCTGTCGTAACGGACGACCTCGTTCGCATCTTCGTTACAAGTTGCGATGTAAGACAGATAGACATCGAGGTCCTTCTCGTAAGCGAACTTCTCGGAATGGTCCGCGGAAGGGTCTTCCATTGTGTTTACGGCGAACCATCCCTGAACGCCCCGGTGAAGGGAATCCTTGAGCTCGGAAGCGTCAAGATCGTCCCACTTGTCCTCCGAATCGGTGAATGTCTTTCCGGAAGGACGGAAAGTGTACCACGGGTCAGCGCCGAGCCGCTTGATGTATTTCATCATCGAGGTCTGGAGAAGGAACTTGTCATCCTTGGGGCCGGCCTTTGAGGTGTCGTTACGGCCGTCCCAGAGCTTTACAGTCTCCCGGAGGGCGTCAATCTGGGAGTGGAAACGGTTCCCCTTCAGGGAGAAGAACTCCATCAGGAAGCCTCCGTCAGCCGCTTCGCCGTCGTAGAAGGATTCTACGAGGAGCTTGACGAGGTGGGAGTTAAGATAGAGATTCTCAGGAGCGTGGGAAGGATTATCCCAGTCATCCAGCAGCTTGCTATCTCCCCTGTACATTCCCCAGTATATGTCGTATGCCTTGTTCAGAAGCTTTGCAAGGCCGTCGGAAGTCATGGCGTATTCATTCGACGAGGGGTCGCAGTTCCCTACCGGATCCGAAAGGGGCTGCATAGTCAGAAGACGCAGCATATAGATCCTGTAGCCGTATTCCCCGTGGGCGGATTCTCCACAGGTTGACGGCATTGCGCGGACAAGGGCGTTGTCCTTTCCGGTGAGCCAGTCGACGAAGGATTCGTCATTGATAAAATCTACCGTGGCGTCGTCAGCGCTGTGCGTGGAAAGGAAGTCCCTGACCTCAACGGGAGTATGGGCCTCGATTTTTTCGGCCGCTCCCGTCTTGTAATTGATACCGGACAGGGAGATGGGCATATCCGGGTCGAGGACGAACATTGCGGCGTTCAGTCCCCTGTCCTGATCCTTGGGGTAGCGGGTCTCGGTAATATCCTGAAGGGCAAGGATCATCTCAGGATAATCCTCCAGCCACTCCATGAGCGTTCCTTTGTATAGATAGCGCTTGGCAAGGCCCGGATCCTCTCTCATGAAGGCGGCAAGGTCAGAAAGCGAATGGGCTACCTGATTCTTGCTGCCGGACCAGACAATGTTGAGCTGTCCGATCTCATCGGAGTCATCCTCAATTTCAACAGTTTCTCCGGAGAGGAATTTTACTATTTCAGCGTATCCCCATCTCTTTTCAGGATTCCGCACGAGGAGTCCCTTCGTTATGGTGTAAAGGGGATCGGGCATATCCGAAGGGATGTTGATCGATCCCTTCTTTTTCTGGATTGCGAGTTCAATTTCAGTCTGCTGGGCGCGGAAAGCGGATTCCCCCATCCACATCGAAAGGATGGACATTCCAAGCGAATAGTAGTCAGCCGCAGGAGTGAGAAGGCACCACGTATATCCGTCCCTATTGACAGTATTGTCGGGATCATAGACTTCCGGGGCCGCATACATCGGGGTTCTGTCCTGACGGCACTCCGCCTTGCCGTTTTTGAGCGGGTCCGCAATCCCCAGGTCGCATAGGACGCAGGCATATTTTTCCGCATCGTAAACGAGGATATTCGCCGGTTTCACATCCTTGTGAAGGAATCCAGCCTTATGGCACTCGGACAGTGCGAGGGCCGTCATGGAGGCAATCGTGAGGATTGCTTTCTGATCTTTTTTAAGGTCCATCGCAGCCGCGGAACCGGGCTTGTAAAGAGGCATCATCTCAGAGGGATAGCCGTTGACTTCTCCTACGAAGTCGATATCCGCTATGAGCATCTTTCCGTTAAGCTTTTTCGCGAGCGGAATGACTGCCATATTGGGCCCATATCCGCCGTGATAGACTTTGAGAGCCTTTGATGACTTGCCGTCCGTCAGTTCATACAGGTCAGCTTCGGTTCCGGAGCCGAGTATGCTTGCAATCTTGTATTTTTTGTTTCCGACGGTCAAGGTGTCGCCTGTCTTGAAATCCGGTCTGTTCCCGGCCGGAACGGCCTTGGAGGGACCTCCCGGGGCCGTTGCGGTCTTTTCTGGAGCGGAGGCGTCAGCCTTCGGCGCCGCTGCTGTCTTTTCGGGATCCGGAGAAGGTGTCTGGACCCTTGGCGCCGCTGCTGTTTTTTCAGGTTCCGGAGAAGGAGTCTGAACCCTTGGCGCCGCCGCTGTTTTTTCAGGTTCCGGAGAAGGTGTCTGGACCCTTGGCGCCGCCGCTGTTTTTTCAGGTTCCGGTGATGTCTCCGGTACGTGCTGCTTCTGGGGAGACACTGCAGGCTTCTCCCCTGCCTTTCGGACTGAGCCTATGCTCCATCCGGATTTATTCTCTGCCATATCTGTTATTTGTAAATCTTACGCTGAGTTGTGATGTCCCTTGTCCCCACCACTTCAGTGACAGGAACATCCGTGTATATCCATTCGCCTCCAAGTTCAGGCCGGGTGCATTCTTCCGGATAATCGTGTGAACAACCACACCAGTTGCATATCCATTGGAGTTTCTGCTTCATTACGGTACCGGTGACCTCGACGGTCCGGGTTACCGTCTCAATGATGGCCTGTTTGCGGGCGCTGTAATAGGTCCTTTCCTGGGGGGTGGTTGCTCCGGGAGGGGGCAGCATGCTTTGAAGGACGTCATTCACATCCTTCACGAGGGATTCGTATTCCCTGACGATTTCCTCCTTTGGAGGAGCCGTTTCTTTATTATGGGGAACGGTATATTCCGTATTGCCGAGGAGGGCCATAAGCTTTTTCGCCTCCGGAGAAATCTCCGGCACGGCCTGTTCAATCTCCTCTTCAGTAAGCTGGGATTGAAGCTCAGCAAGGCGGGAAATAATCCTCGCGGCCTCCTTGACCTTTGGATCCTCCCTCGCTTTTTCGAGAGCCTTTACTGCCGCCCTTGTAAGCGGAGTCTGGCATTTGTAGCAATAGCTTCTGAAATTGAGGGTTCCGCAAGTGGGACAGACTACACCGTCCCCGCTCATCCCGCATTCCGGACACACTTTCACTCCGGGGCCCATGTCAGCTCCGCAGAATGTACAGTAATCCACGATTTTTTTCCCGCAGACGGGGCAGAGTTCGTATTTTGCATCGAGCGCGGCCCCGCAGTGAGGGCACGTTGCGCCGGTTTTTTTATTCGAGGCAAGCGACACGGCTTCCTTCTTTGTCGCTTCTTGCTGGAAACGTACCGCCTGGTCAGGTTTTTCGCTCATATCGTTCAGGTTGTGTAAAACGTACAAATATAATAAAATAAATGGTTATCTTTGCCGTAAAAGAAAAGAATTATGAGAAAGTGCTTTTTCCCCCTAATAGTCATAGTTACAGCGTTATGTGCGGCCTGCAGGAAGGATGCTGCCCCCCCGGTCGTCCCGCCCCTTCTCGGATGGAGTTCCTGGAATGCTTATATGGTAGATATTTCTGATTCGATTATTGTCCGTCAGGGAGAACTTATGGTATCCGGCGGCTATCTCGATGCCGGATATGGATATGTAAACATCGATGACGGTTTCATGGGCTTCAGGGACAGCGGGGGTAATCTGACGGCGAATCCCGAAAGATTCCCCGAGGGAATGGGCCCGGTGGTTGAGAAGCTGCATTCGATGGGCCTCAAGGCGGGAATATATTCTGACGCCGGGCATAACACCTGCGGCTCTACCTACAACAATGACATAATGGGAACAGGCGCCGGGCTCTGGCAGCACGAGATTCAGGACCTTGATCTTTTCTTCAACCGCTGGAAGTTCGATTTCATAAAGATCGACTGGTGCGGGGCAAATACGCTTGGCCTTGACGAACCTTCCCGCTATGCCCGTATCGGCGAGCTTATTGACTCCGTCTCAACCCGTCCGGTCCATTTCAATATCTGCCGCTGGCGCTATCCCGGCACTTGGGTAAGCGATGTCGCTGATTCCTGGAGGATCAGCGGTGACATCCGCCCCCGCTGGGACTATATCAAGTACATCGTCGAGCAGAATATGTACCTTTCCGCCTATGCCGGAAACGGGAAATACAACGATATGGATATGCTTGCCGTGGGCTATAACATTAAACCGTCGCCATTCTGGGAGGACGGCCTCGGTCTGAGCTATGCTGAAGAAGAGGCCCATTTCGGGATGTGGTGCATAATGAGTTCTCCGCTGCTTCTGGGCTGTGACCTTGCTTACATTCCGGAGGAGACGAGGGCTCTTGTGCTGAATCCTGAGCTTCTTGCCATCAATCAGGATCCCCTTGGCCTTCAGGCCTATGTCGCAGCCCGCTCGGGCGAGGGCTATGTGTTTGTGAAGGACATCGTCAAAAAACGCGGAAACAAGCGGGCTGTCGCCCTCTATAACCCCTCTGACGGGCCTGTGCATTTTGTTGTCAACCCTTCGGACCTCGAATTTAAAGGCGCGGTGAAAGTACGTGACCTGTGCCGGAGAATTGACTATGGTACAATGGGCTCCCCGGTCTTTGACGTCCCAGCCCATAACGCTGTACTGCTGACTTTTGAAGGCGAGAGAATCGCGGAGCCCTCCGTCTATGAAGCGGAATGGGCCTATTGCAACGACTTTACCGGGATTGAAGGGAAAGGAGGGCCGGAGTATTCACGACTTCCGGAAGCTTCGCTCGGCGCAGCTGTTACGGGACTTGGCGGTTCGGTGGATAATACTCTCTGCTGGAAGGAAATCTACAGCCGCCGCGGCGGACGCTATCATATGACGCTGAGTTTTCTCGGGGACGTCTCCGGAGAGGTGTTCGTGTCCATAAATGATGCGGGCCCTGTCCGCATCGAGGTTCCTTCGGGCCCTCAGGACATTACTTTTGTGGCAAATCTCCGCCGTGGATACAACACCCTGACTCTTTCCAATCCTGAAGGCCCCGTTCCCACGGTGGACAGACTGGTACTTAGCAAGTGAGTCAGACCGGATATATAAAGGTTATTCTTCCGCTCCGTCTGGAGTGGGAGCCCTGTTACAGTCTTCCTGAGGGGACAGTCGCAGGACCCGGCGAATGGGTTAATGTGACTTTTGCCGGGAAGCCATACACCGGTATAGTCTCGGAGGTCGATGTTACCCCTGACGTTGATCCGTCGAGAATACGCCCCGTGTCGGGCCTTGAATCCGGTTTCCCCCCTGTGTCAAAAGAAGAGATCACTCTTTTCCGGAGTGTGGCGGATTACTATATGTGCTCCGTGGGGGAGGTTTTCAAAGCGGCTTATACGTCCGAGAAAATCCGTGAAGAGGAAGTCCTTCTGAGAATCCGCGAAAGGCTTGAAAAACGAATCGGGATTCTCGAGGGGAAACTCTCTTCTGCAAGGAAGGAAGAAACCAGGGAACGTTATGCCGCGGAGCTCGAAGCGGCACGCTCCGAGCTTGCTGGAAAACCGTCTCTTTTGGTCTCCGCTTCTGATATTCAACTGTCTTCTCATCAGACGCTTGCTTACGAAGACATAAAGAAAGGATTCAGATCCGGGAAAACGGTCCTTCTGACCGGTGTCACCGGCTCCGGAAAGACGGAAATCTACCTTAAGATCGCATCGGAAGTATTGGAGAGTGGAAAATCCGTCCTGTATATGGTCCCGGAAATCGCTCTTTCCCGTCAGCTTGAAGACAGGGTCCGTGAGGCAATACCCTCGGTTATGGTTTTCCATTCCCAGGAAACAGCCGCAAGGCGCAGGAACACAGCCGCCTCGATGAGGGAAAAAGGAGTCTATATGGTCCTTGGTACCCGGTCATCCGTGTTCCTGCCCCACAGGAATCTGGGCCTTGTAATCGTCGATGAGGAGCACGATGCCTCCTTTAAGCAGGACTCCCCTGCTCCAAGGTACAATGGACGCGATGTCGCGCTTATGCTCGCATCGATTCACAAGGCGGACGCCTTGCTTGGAAGCGCAACTCCTTCGCTCGAGTCCATCTATAATTCTACTTCCGGTAAATACGCATCGGCCGCTCTGACTGAACGGTTTTATGGCGGCGACGGAAGTGATACTCTGGTGATTGACACAGGGGAAGAAAGGCGGAAGGGAGGAATGGATGGACATATTTCAAGGAAACTGTTCCTGCTTACGAAGGAAACGCTTTCGGGGGGCGGACAGGCGGTGTATCTAAGGGCAAGGCGCTCGTGGGCCCCGTCCGTTCAATGCTCTTCCTGCGGCAAGACGGTCAAGTGTCCTCAGTGCGGGGTCCCGATGTCCCTTCACAAAGATGGCGGCAAGGAGCTTCTCCGCTGCCATCACTGCGGGTTCTCGGAGACTTACAGCGGCGTCTGCATTAATTGCGGTGGCTCTCTCGTCCCTGTCGGTGCGGGTTCCCAGCGCATAGAGCAGGAGGTTAAAGCCCTGTTTCCGGACGCCTCCGTCGCAAGGATTGACTCCGATGTTACTCCTTCTGAGATTACTGCGACCGTCAAAGCGTTCGGAAAGGGCGAAATAGATATTCTGATCGGGACCCAGATGGTTTCGAAGGGGTTTGACTTCGCAGGAGTGTCGCTGGTTGCGGTGCTTCAGGCGGATTCAGTCCTCGGGATTCCGGATTTCAGGGCGGATGAAAAGGCTCTTCAACTCCTGGAACAGTTCAAAGGACGTACGGGAAGGCGCGGGAAGAAGGGCCTTTTCGTAATCCAGACAGCCCAGTCGACCCATCCCGTAATTACCGGTGAGCGTGCAGTTGAAAACCTTCTGAAGGAACGAAAATTCTTTGGCTATCCTCCTTATACGCGTCAGATTGACATCGATCTTTTCGACAATAACGTCCCTCGACTTCAGAAAATGGGGAATCTCCTCTCTGAAGACCTGAAAGCTCTTTTCAGAGGCTCCCCCGTCGCCGTCTCGAGCCCATATAATTCATTTGTCGCTGACCGTAAGGATTCCCTCGTCATCCGTGTAAACCTCCCGAAGGACCGTTCCCTTTCCACGCGGAAATCCGCCCTCCGGGAAAAGATTTCCTCTTTTGAAAAACAATTCTCCTACCGGGGACACATCTCCCTGAATGTAGATCCGCTTTGACGTCGAGAAAAACGGCTTGGTGCTTTTTCGGACATTTGCCCGTATAGGGTCGCGAAGCGACAGGACGAAAAAGCACCAAGCCGTTTTTCTATCCACACAATATGTGGAACTTTGTGGAACATTTATTATATTTGCAGTCCAAACAAAAGAATATGGGAAAGATCATAGCCATAGCAAACCAAAAAGGCGGAGTCGGTAAGACCACAACGGCAATAAACCTTGCCGCCTCCCTCGCTGTGCTGGAAAAGAACGTCCTCATCATCGATGCGGATCCCCAGGCAAACACCACCTCCGGACTGAATTTCTCCCCTGACAACAACCAGAAGAGAACTATCTACGAAGTCCTGATAGGAAAAATTTCCGCCGCTGACGCGCTGATCCAGACGGAACTGCCGAAACTCCATATGATTCCATCCCACATCAACCTCGTTGGTGCGGAGATAGAGATGTCAGAGTGGGAAGACCGCGAATCCGTATTGAAGAAAGCCCTTGCTCCAATCCGGGACAATTATGACTATATCATCATCGACTGCTCCCCTTCCCTTGGCTTTATCACCGTCAACTGCCTTACCGCCGCTGACTCCGTGATGATTCCTGTCCAGCCGGAATTCTTCGCCCTCGAGGGTCTCGCAAAGCTTATCCAGACAATCCGTCTGGTCCAGAACGGAATAAATCCTTCCCTTACAATCGAAGGTTTCGTAGTAACTATGTTCGACGGAAGGACAAAGGTCCACAGCCAGGTTGTAATGGAACTTCGCGAGCACTTCAAAGATATGGTATTCAATACTATTATCCAGAGGAGCATCCGCCTCAGCGAAGCCCCTTCCCACGGAAAACCCATCATCCTGTATGATGTCCTCAACAACGGTACATCGAACTATCTGAACCTCGCCAAGGAGGTCCTTGACAAGAACGAACCCAAGGAAAGCGAATAAGACTATGGCAAAGATACAGCATGGCCTCGGAAAAGGCCTCGGAGCCCTTTTGGGAGACTCCGCCGGTGAAGACCTCGGACAAATCCGCCGCCCGGTAGGTTACATCAACAAGCAGGTCGTAGGAGAAACCGAGAAGCCCGATACGTCGGACATCCTGATGATTCCTGCGGATATGATTGAGCCCAACCCGTTCCAGCCCCGTATGTCCTTCGACAGCGAGGCGCTTTCGGAACTCGCTGATTCCATCCGTACTTTCGGACTTATCCAGCCCATCACCGTCCGCCGTAACCGTGCCGGAGAGAAATATCAGATAATAAGCGGTGAGCGCCGTTACAGGGCCTGTACGCTTATCGGGATGGAGATGATTCCCTGTTATATCCGTGATGCGAATGACCAGGGAATGCTCGAGATGGCTATAGTCGAGAACATCCAGAGGGAGAACCTTGACCCCATCGAGGTCGCTATGAGCTATCAGCGCCTTATGGACGAATGTCACCTCACTCAGGAGAGAATGGCTGAGAGAGTCGGGAAGAAACGCGCTTCCGTTGCGAACCAGCTTCGCCTCCTCCGTCTCCCTGCAAAGGTCCAGCACGACCTCAAGGTGGGCCTTATCAATGTGGGCCACGCAAAGGTTCTCCTCGGTCTTGAAGACAGTCAGCTGCAGGAAACCCTCTGCGACCTTATCGTCCGTAACGGACTCTCCGTCCGTCAGCTCGAGGATAAGATCAAAGCCCTTGGCAGCAAGGCTGAAAAGCCCGAGAAGGAGACTCAGGAGCTTCCTGATATGTATTACAGGCTCCTTGAAAACGTAGGCCGTTACTTCGGGGAGAATATCTCCCTGAGAAGGGACAGCAAGGGAAAAGGTACAATGACCATCAAGTTCGACAGTGACGAGCAGATGGAGAAATTCCTCCGTGCAATAGAACAGTAATGACTATGTCCCGCTTAAAAGTGTTCATACTGACGGTTCTTTCGCTCCTTTTAGGGGCGTCCGTCAGCGTATGGGCCCAATTCAAGCGCGATGCGTTCACCCAGAACTACGCTGATTCGACGGAAGTCGAGCAAACGGACTCCTCGTCCTTTTTCAGTATGAGAGAGTTTGCCGGAGGCCTTACTCACAAGCGTCACGCTAAGCTCAAGACAATGTTTATGGGCTCGACGGTCGTGATCGGCGGTGAACAGATCTACAACCGCGATTACTGGAAACTCCCCATCATCTACGGCGGAATAGGCGCCGGAATCGGAGGCGGAGTTTATTTCAACCAGAAATGGCACGAGACCGGCGATGAATCTTTCAAAAGGGCGCGTACGCTTTCATATGCAGCAGCCGGGCTGGTCTATTGGGGAACGCTTATGGACGGCGTTTACTGCTTCGAGTCCACCCGCCATCCGGACCCGGCGAAGTCTACGATCTACTCCATCCTTCTTCCCGGGCTTGGCCAGATTTACAACGGCGAATACTGGAAGGTCCCCATTTATATCGGGGGCATTGCCGGCGGAGTAAAATACTATTTCGACAACAGACGCAACTACGAGCGCTACAAATGGATATACGACCAGGCGACCAGCGAAGATCCTACCGTCGAGACACCCCCGATATCCGCTGAGAACGCGCTCTACTACAGGGATGTATTCCGCCGCTACAGGGATTATTCGATCCTTTTCACGGCAGTTATGTATTTCCTCCAGGTAATGGACGCGAACGTCTTCGCATATATGACTGATTTCGAGGTCAATGATGACATCTCGATGCGTATGGGCCCTGCCGTCGTCACAACCGACTATGCATTCACTCCTTCGATGGGAGTCACTTTATCGCTTACATTCTAGATGAAAAAGATACTGTTTTCCGCAGCCGCTCTTCTTGTGCTCCTGACAGGTGCAAGTGCGGCTACCCCCCTCAAGACCCGGAGGCAGCTGAAGATGGAGAATCAGCAGCTACGCTCCCGTCTCGACGATGCGCGAGGGGAAATCCTCCGCCTCCGTGGCGAGATAAAACAGCGTGACAGCCTGTTCAATATGGTGGAAGGCCCGAATGACGAAAACGAGAACAAGAGTTCCTTCGCAATGTCGTCCCCTTCGGATTACCAGGCATCGACGGACAGTCTTCTCAGCGTATGGTACCTCCAGAGACAGGCCCGTGAGAACCGTGAGGGAACCGGATACAATATGGACAGTGTGAAATTCAACACTTCAGTCCCCGACAGCGTTCTGGTGGAAAGGCTCCAGAAGATGAATTCCTTCATCACGCTTCCCTACAACGAGACGGTGAAGAACTATATGATTCTTTATTCGGAGAAGATGCCGGTAAGGATGTGCCAGCTGATGGGCCTTGCTAATTATTATATGCCCATCTTCGAGGAAAGCTTCCTCCGTTACGGACTTCCTGTCGAGCTGAAGTATCTTGCCATTATCGAGTCCGCGCTGAATCCTGTGGCGGTCTCTCCCGTAGGGGCAACCGGAATGTGGCAGTTTATGTATCACACAGCCCTCAACTATGGCCTTAAGATAGACTCTTATATCGATGAGCGCCGTGATCCCTACAAGTCAGCAGACGCCGCAGCCCGCTATCTTCGCGATGCCTACAGGGTGTTCGGCGACTGGAACCTCGTGATCTCATCCTATAACTGCGGTTCCGGAAATGTCAACAAAGCTATCCGCCGCGCAGGCGGGAGCCGCGATTTCTGGTCCATCTACCAGTACCTGCCCCGGGAAACGAGAGGTTACGTCCCTGCAATGGTCGGAGCGATGTATGCGATGAACTACGCCCGCGAGTACGGTCTTGAAGCCGCAGCAGTCAATATTCCTGCCCATATAGACACATTCAGCATCCACAGGAACCTCCATTTCCGTCAGATCAGCGAAGTGCTCGGAATCCCGATGGAAGATCTTCGCGACCTTAATCCCCAGTACTACAAGGACATCGTCCCCGGAGCGCAGGGCGAGATGGTCCTCCGCCTTCCCTTCGAATTCAGCTCCGCTTTCCTTGAAAAGGAAGATGCCATTTATGCCCATAAGGCGGATGAAATATTCTCTGCCGGCAGTGTCGATGTGGACCGCCGTCCGGCCGCACAGCAAAGCGCCAGCGCCCCTGCGACCGGCTCGCCCCAGTACTACAAGGTTAAACGCGGCGACAACCTTGGTTCCATCGCGAAAAAGCATCATACAACTGTCGCCAAGCTAAAGAAACTGAACAACCTCAAAAGCGATATGATACGGGAAGGTCAGAGACTCCGCGTCAGATAGTGAGGTTAAACTGGACATAAAGGCCGTAGGAACAATCCTGCGGCTTTTTTCTTGTTACGAAGCCACGGAGATACAGATACGCCTTCCTCCCCTTTTCGAACTTCATCTTCAGCGCGCCTGTGGCGGAGAGTGATACACCTTCCCCATAGTACGCCGGGACGTTGAAATTACCCGGCGCATCCCTCTCATAACAGTATATCCGCTCCGCATACGAAGGCGTTTTGAAAAGCGTAGCCCTGATATATGCCCATCCCTTCTCCCCCTTCGCCCCGCCTTCAGCATACGCCAAAAGTCCAGCCTTAGAGTCAACAGTAACTGCGTTCAGCCGGGATTTCGCCATAAATACATCTCCGTCCCACCCTATTTCCGCCCTCACATCCGTCCTTCCCTGTCCGTAATTCCTGTATCTGTCGTAATACCTTCCGGAGACACACCATCCCTTACCGAAACGCCAGGCACCTGTCACATAGGTCTTGATCTCCTTCCGTCCAATATCTTTCTCCGGAACCGGCAGCGCAGCGACATCCACCGTCGCGCTCACCTCCCAGATCCTTTGAGAATTGATATATCCCTCCGAATGGGCCCATCCCCCGGCGGCCACACCATATTCCCCATTCTTTTTTCCCGTAAACCCGGATGGAAGCGCCCTTGCAACTGCAGCTATCCCGATTCTTGACGTAAGCGGAATCAATGCTCCGCCGGTACCGGCCCATTCCCCATTGAATCCCGCCTCCCCGAATAGATCCGCCCCGCCCCTCAGGGTCCATCCTCCGCTTGCAGAAACACCTCTGTTCCGCCCCGTTATTCCCTGAACCGAGACCTCGCCGTTTCTGAAGAAGTAACCCGCCGAGGCGCCTCTCACTTCCTTGCCGCCCATTCCGGTGAACACCCATCTGCCCAGGCTGTAGTCAGTTGCTATTCCCCTAAGCGACGGCGTTGCGCCGGAAAGGGGTGAAATACCGCTGCCGTTAAGCCTGAAAGCCTTCGGCGCAGGATACCCCGTCAGACGGAATCCGGTCCATAACAATAGTCCCTGACCGAACTTTGCGTTATAATCCCCTATGATAACCTTCCCTTTCCGATGGGCCCATACTGCATTTGAAGTATACGAAAACTCCCCCGGGGCCCATCCCCCTTTCATTGACAACCCTCCTGACAGGGCGTCTCCGTATGAAATCCGGTATTTCCCCTTCCACCCTTTCAGCGTTGCCCTCCCCTGTATCGTCTGGCGGATTCGGAGGCTGTCTCCTCCGGAAAGGGACGGCTCGAAAGAGAGAAATGGGCCAAGGGCATCTACGGCTTCTTTCGGGAAACCTTCTATGAACGAAAGCTCGGTTAGAGACAGAATATCGCCGTGACGGCTCCGGTAATCTTCTATTGCTGCGACCTGGAAGCGGGAGAAGAGACCGGAGGACAGGAGGCGTGATCTTGATGAGGTATTGATCCCGACCGGCCTGTCAAGATAGTATTCCAGCCTTTCCTGGAACTCTTCCGTAACGGCTTCCTCGGAATCTGCACCGCTAAGGTAGAGCGCGGCCTTTGTGACTTCGTCCCCGCCGTCTCCAAGAAGCAGCGATGCAAAGGATATCAACAGATAAAATGTTTTCATACCGGCTAAGTTATTGCCTGTGAGGTTTGTATTTGGGAAATGGTCGATGGACAAACGGATGGACCGGGATTTTTTTTATGTTTTTTACCGTTTTATGTTTTTTTTGCCTATTTTTGTAAGCAAATTTTTTAGAAATGGCACTTCAGCTTCACGACAAAAAATTTGTTCCTTTCATTCCCTATGCGGATGTATCTGCCGCAATTGACGGTCTCGCCGTAAAAATCAACCGTGACTTTAAGGATTCTGAGGATATTCCGGTCTTCGTATGTGTCCTCACGGGCGCTATTATGTTCTGCGGAGAACTGATGAAAAGACTCGATTTCAACGCAGAGTTCAAATCCATCAAGCTCTCTTCCTATGAGGGCACGTCATCGACCGGCAACGTGCGTGAGGTTATGGGCATCAGCGGAGATATCACAGGGCGCCGCGTCGTAATCGTCGAGGATATTGTAGATACCGGTACAACTATCGTCGAGCTGAAGAAAAAACTCCTTTCACTGGGTGCCGCGCAGGTAAAGATCTGCACAATGCTCCTTAAAAAGGATGTTTACAAGCAGAATGTCCCCATTGACTATGTCGCCCTTGAAATCCCGAACCGTTTCATTGTGGGCTTTGGTCTCGATTATGATGAGCTCGGACGCAATCTCAAGGACATCTACGTAATAGAATAGCACTATGAAATTCTTTATTTTATTTGGCCCTCCCGGAGCAGGAAAAGGCACCCAGGCAACTTCGATGAAGGAAAAATACCGCCTCTGCCACCTCTCCACGGGAGAACTTCTCCGTAGCGAGATCGCAGCCGGGACCCCTCTTGGACTCCAGGCTAAATCCCTTATTGAGGCCGGTAATCTCGTTCCTGACGAAGTCGTCGAGGGAATGATTGAAGCCAAGTTTGACGCAACGAAAGACGTTGACGGATTCCTCCTCGACGGTTTCCCCCGTACGATAGCCCAGGCCGAAGCCCTTGATAAGATGCTTGAGAGGCGCGGTGAGGCTGTTACCTCGGTGGTCTCGATTATGATCCCAGACTCGCTCATTGGCGAGAGGATCGCCCATCGTGCTGCAATTGAAGGCCGTGCTGACGATGCTTCGCCGGAGATTGTCGCCAACCGTATCGAGACTTATCATAAAAAGACAGAACCCCTTGTAGATTATTACAAGGCAAAAGGAAAGTATAATGAAATTGACGGAGTCGGGACAATAGAAGAGGTCCGCGCCCGCATTTTCGACCATCTGGACACAATCTAAGCCATCCCAGCCCCTATGCTTCAGGTCTATTGCAAAAACACCGGTACATCCAGGAAATATCCCGAAGGAACATCCCTTTCCCAGATGCTTGAGGACTTCGAATTCGAACGCCCCTATCCTATCGTCTCCGCAAAGGTGAACAATGTTTCGCAGGGACTTAAGTTCAAGGTCTATCAGAACAAGGATATAGAGTTTATGGACGTTCGCGAATCGAGCGGTATGCGTGTGTATTTCCGTTCGATGTGTTTCCTCCTGTACAAAGCCGCGGTGGACCTGTTCCCGGACAGTCAGCTCTATATGGAGCATCCTATCTCCGGAGGCTATTTCTGTCACCTTCGGAAAGCGGACGGAACGGATATAACCGCGGAGGACCTGAAACTGCTGGAAGATGCGATGAGAACCCTTGTGGAGAAAGATCTTCCCTTCCACCGCTACGATGTCCAGACGGACCGTGCAATCAAGGAATTCCGCCGCTACGGCTATTCTGACAAAGTCAGGCTCCTCTCCTCAAGCGGCGAGGCTTACACGGACTATTACACCCTTGGAGATACTCCGGACTACTACTACGGAAAGCTTGTTCCTTCGACCGGATACCTTAAAGTATGGGGCCTGATGCCCTATCACGATGGAATCCTCCTCCGCCTGCCTTCCCGTCACAACCCTTCGGAACTTGTCCCCTTCCAAGACCAGCCCCGTACATACGAGATGTTCAAGGAAAACTTGAGGTGGAATAGGATAATGCATCTTAATACAGTAGGTGACGTGAATGATGCAATCCTCAGCGGACAAGCCAGTGAACTCATACAGGTGGCTGAGGCGCTCCAGGAAAAGAAGATAGTCCAGATTGCGGAGGAAATCGACCGCCGCTATCGCGGGGAGAACCCGACAAAGGTCGTCCTTATCACAGGCCCGTCCAGCTCAGGCAAGACCACTTTCTGCAAGCGTCTTTCCACTCAGCTCAAGGCTTGTGGCCTTAAGCCTATGTCCATATCGACTGACGACTATTTCGTCAACCGTCTCGACACGCCACGCTTCCCCGACGGCAGTTTTGACTTTGACAACTTCGATACCGTTGACCACGACCTGATGGAAAGAGATATAATGAAACTTATCTCCGGAGAGGAAGTGTCTGTCCCTGAGTATAACTTTGTTACGGGCCTTCGCGAATACAACGGCAAGAAAATTAAACTGGAAAAGGACTGTATCCTCCTTGTCGAAGGTATCCACGCCCTTAATCCGGACCTTACGTCGGAGATTCCGGAAGATTCGAAGTTCAAGATCTTTATCAATACCCTCACGGGTATTCTTCTCGACAATCATAACGGTATTCCAACGAGCGACAACCGCCTGCTTCGCCGCATCGTACGTGATTACAACAAGGGAGCTTTCACCGCCCGCGAGTCCATCTCCAACTGGCCCAACGTCTGTGACGCTGAGGAAAAGTGGATTTATCCCTACCAGGAAACCGCTGACGTTATGTTCAACTCAGCGTATCTTATCGAGTTCGCAGTCCTTAAAAATCACGCGGAGCCCATCCTCCGGAGCGTTCCCCAAAACTGCCCCGAATACAGTGAGGCTCACCGCCTTCTGAAATTCATCCATTACTTCATTCCGGTTCCGGACAAGGAAATCCCTTCGACATCTCTGCTGAGAGAGTTCGTCGGCGGATCATCTTTTCAGTACTAAGGAGAAGAGGTTAATCAGGATATAAGATCCGAAAATAATAAGGAAGGCCAGTGAGAAATGGGCCTTCAGGATAATCGTGACTACGATTCCTGCGGCTGCGGCCGCGAGGAAAACTATTCTTTTTGAATCGAGGAGTTTATGCCCTTTCGCGATTTTCATTCCAAAGAAAGGTATCTCGGATACCTCGAGTAGTCCGAGGAGGAGCGCAAGGACCGGGAATACCCAAGCGGGACACTCCAGAAAGCAGGCCGCTGAAGCGGCAAGGATGGCCCCTGAAGGAGTAGGCATCCCTATGAAATCTGTACTCTGACGGGTGTCAATATTGAATTTTGCAAGTCTCAGGGCGGAGCATACGGCGAGGATAATTGCAAAATATGGAACAATCCCCTCTCCGCCGGAAATCTTTGAGGCCTGGAGCAGCATAAGCGAGGGAAGTACCCCGAAGCTTACCAGGTCGCATAGCGAATCCAGTTCCTTGCCAATGTCTGAATAGGCCTTCAGGAGTCTTGCGGCGAGTCCGTCGCAAAAATCGAAAACGCCGGCGGCAAGCATACATACAAAACCGGCCTGGAGATTTCCCCTTAAAGTAAAAATCACCCCCAGAACCCCTGAGACGAGGTTCAAGGAGGTGATTGTATTAGGTATGTGCGAAGTCAGTGACGCCATTATTTAACGCCGATCTTCTTTGCTATGTCCTTGGGAAGAGCCTTCTTGTTGACGACGAAGTTAAGGGTCTTGGCTTTTACGAAGTTCTCAGACATATACCAGATTCCTTCATACTTTCCGGATTCGCCCCAGGAATTCTTGATAAGGTAATACTTGGTGCCGTTCTGGTCCTTGGCGGTACCGTAAAGGTGCATTCCGTGGTCGTCGGTGGAGAGCTTGCGGTCAAACATATCCTGACGGGACTCCTGGGTGACTTCGAGTTCCTTCCACTCCTTCTTGGGTGCGGGGGCGTCATCTTCAGCCTTGCCCACCCAGCGCTCCTGATCAGATCCGGAGGTCGCCTTTACGGTAGTGTCAACAAGGATGGCAAGACCGTCGCGTGTGAATCCGACCTCGGATACATCACCGCCCCAGAGTACCGTATAACCGTTTTCGACCGCGTTGTCTATAACCCTCATGAAGTCATCCAGAGGGAGGTTCCAGCAGGGACTCCAGCGCCAGTTGTCTTCAACCTCGATTATGAATTGGGTCCAGAAAGGATGATGGGTGTAGGAGGAGATGTTCACATAGTCATCGGGATTGATTCCAAGGGCATCCCTGTATTGCTCAGGGGAAACAGTCTTTCCCTCTGCGGTGAAAGTCTCGGGGACTTCGCCCAGATATGCGTCAAGGATACCGTCGAAGCCTTTGAGCCATACGGGAGTGAGCTGGCGGTTGGGGTTCTTGACAACGGCCTGGACATATCCGCGGAGGACGGCATCAAGTTCGCCCTGAACGGGGAGGTCCGTTCCGTAGTTCATACCGGAATAAGCATCCTGGGATGCTATACCGTAGTTGCGGATAACCTCAAGGACGTCACCGAAGCCGCTTCCTGCAGCGAAATTCAGATGACCGTTCAGGCGGACATACTTTTCTGCCCTGTCGTGATATGCATAGCGGACAACGAACATCTCTGACAGATCCGGATAGAGGGATTCGTCAGTTATTTTCTTGTCCTTGATAATCTCCGACTCAAGGAAGGAAAGGGCGGAGAAGCACCAGCAGGTGCCGCTACGATACTGGTTCTTGACGGACGTAATGGGATTCTCCTTGACTGTGGTGAAAGTAAAATCGTCAGTCTTCGGGGCATCAGCTCCGGGCTGTGCGGCAAGCGATACGCAGCAAAGCGCGAGAGCTGCGGCGGCGATAATTCTGTTAGTTCTCATATTGTGTAAGATGTTTGTATTCGTTCATTCACACAAAAATAGGAACTTTTCCTAAATATTACAATATTCGATGGTTTTTGCTAAATTTGCAGTATGAACTCTAGAGAAAGATTATTTATCTTTTCCGCGGCACTTCTGAGCTCCCTTCTGCCTTTCTCCTGCAAGAGGCAGGAAACAATAGGGCGCGAACCGGCGGAAATCGTCAAACAGATTGCGGCCGATACCTCCGGCACCTTTTCGCTTGTCAAGTCATACGGCAGCATAGGCAAATACGGGTCCATCGCCGTAATCGGCTCAAGGGAACAGTGTCGGATCCTTGGCAACCGCTTCCTTACTGTCGATGACGTTGACAATATCGACGGTCTTTCCCGTCACGACGGACTTCCGGACTTCGCCGGAGAGACCGTTGACCTTCTCATAGATACATACAATGCACCTTATACGGTATTCACAGATGAATCGTTCATCACAGACTCCCTTCGGGAGATAACTGTCCTGAACAGCCTTTTCGCCTTGGACAGCCTCTGCTATTACAGCGAGTTTAACGACAGGACAAAGCTTGTCAAGCCTCGTTCAAAGGTCTTGGTGCTGTCTTCTTCGCTTTGTTCGGAATACGGTATGTTCGACGTTGATACCCTTATCCGTATTGCGGGGGGCAATCCCCTCATCGTAGATCCCTGCAACGCTATGATTGACAGGGCGTTCTCAATGGGCAAGACGGATATCGGAGTATGGACCAGTCCTGTCGTGAAGGATTTTCAGGTGTGGGAATCTGTATGGGAAAGGCGTCCGGAGGATGACGTTACTTTCTCTGTCATCGCACCCCCGTCCGGCCGATTCGACGGAGCCGGCTTCAGGGATTTCCTCCGCCGCTTCCACGCTCATCGTCCTGATGCTAAGCTCGATGCGGTTCTTGTGGACTCATATGATGCGGATCTTGATGCTCTCCGTGAAGAAGTCGAAAAAATCCGTATGAACATTCTGGAGGATGATCTTCTGTTTTCGAGAATCCTTGCGCCGGAGTTCGTCTTCATAGATGAAATCAGCGCCCTGACCCGTTCCTGCTACGATATTCTCCGTAAGAACAATCTTTTCACGCACAATATATCCTACCCCGTAATGAGGACGTACGAAAGCGTCGAATCGTCGGGCAGTTTCCTTTACGTGGAACTTGGGGAAGACTACTACCGGAATTATGTTCAAAATAGCGATTAGTGCGGAAGAAATAGGCTCTCTCCCTCTCGCCTCGTTTCCGGGAGAGATCCACGTGATTGAGAGTCTTGGTGAAGAGTTCGGGAAGGCGGTATCGTACCTGAAGAAACAGAAACTGATAGGATTCGATACTGAGAGCCGTCCTACTTTCTCCCCGGACCAGCCCTCATACGGGACGTCCCTCCTGCAGCTTTCTTCCGGCGATCAGGCTTTCCTTTTCCGGATTAAGAAAATGGGGAAGTTTCCCCGCCGCCTTGCCGCCATCCTTGCAAACCCGTCAATTACCAAGGTCGGGGCCGCTATTCAGGATGATGTCAGAGGTCTCCAAAAATATGCCGGATTCCAGCCCCAGTCGTTCGTTGACCTGCAGAAAATAGGCTGGGAGTACGGTATTCGGGACAAAGGTGTCAAGAAGATGGCTGCAATCATCCTTGGAATCAAGATTTCGAAGGCCCAGCAGCTTTCAAACTGGGAGGCTGAAAGCCTTTCCGTTTCTCAGCAGAAATACGCGGCTACAGATGCCTGGGTTTGTCGTGAGATGTACCTGAGGCTCCTTGGCAGCGAAAAGCATCCCCTTTCATTCGAGGAACTTCATCCGGAGCTCCAGCAGCAGCAACAGGAACAAAGCAACAATGGATAAAGTAATTCTCCGGCGTGGACGCGAGGAGTCGATACGCCGTTTCCACCCCTGGGTTTTTTCCGGCTCAGTCGCAAAAATTGAAGGCACCCCCAAGGAAGGTGACCTCGTCGGCGTATGGACTTCCGACGGTGAGATGATAGCCTCCGGTCATTACCAGATCGGGTCTATTTCCGTCCGTATCCTTTGCTTCGGCCCTGAGGCTCCGTCGGATGGTTTCTATACGGAAATGCTTCGTCGGGCCCTCGAGATGCGTATCTCTGCAGGACTTCACGGAAATCCTGGTACGAACTGCTATCGCCTTGTCCACGGAGAAGGAGACAATCTTCCCGGTCTTATTATCGACTGGTACGACGGCGTCTGCGTCCTTCAGGCCCATTCCGCCGGAATGTTCCGGGACCGTCACCGTATAGCAGATGCTCTGAAAGAAGTATATGGGCCGTCGCTTAAAGCGGTCTATGACAAAAGTTCCGGGACCGCACCCTACAAGGCCGGTCTTGACCTTCAGGACGGATATCTCTACAAAGCAGATGGATTTGAGGACGGCGATACGGTCGTACTGGAGAACGGGCATAAGTTCCTCGTAAACTGGACGGAAGGACAGAAGACCGGATTCTTCCTTGACCAGAGGGAGAACCGCGAAAAAGTCGGGCGCATTGCGGCGGGACATAATGTATTGAATCTCTTTTGCTATACCGGAGGCTTCTCTATTTATGCTTTAGACAATGGCGCAAAGAGCGTGACCTCAGTTGACAGCTCCAGGAAGGCAATGGAAATGGTCGACAGGAACGTTGCTCTTTCCGGTGCTGATCCTTCCCGTCATACAAGTATATGCGATGATGCGATCGAGTATCTTAAGGATATTCCCGAAGGAAAGTTTGACCTTATCATTGTCGACCCCCCGGCATTTGCAAAGCATCGCGGTGCTCTCCGTAACGCGCTCCGCGCTTACCAGAGACTAAATACTGCCGCTATTTCCAAAGTCGCCAGAGGTGGGTTTGTCTTTACATTCAGTTGTTCCCAGGTTGTCGATAAGGAAGCTTTCTCCCTTGCGGTCTTTTCCGCTGCTGCCGCAACCGGGCGGAAAGTAAGAATCCTGGACCGTCTCAACCAGCCCGGCGACCACGCGGTCAACATTTATCACCCGGAAGGCGAGTATTTGAAGGGTCTTCTTTTATATGTTGAGTAACTATTTGATTAATAGTGAGTAAAACAAAAAAGATTCGGACAGTAACAAAAAAGTTACGGGGCAAAAAGAAGCAAAAAGTACGTGTCGTGAGCCCGTGGTACGTGCTTGGAGCTCTCCTTTTTGTCCTCGCCCTGATTGTACTGCCGCCCTGGATAAGAAAGAATGTCCCCCTTGACAATGGTGCAAGAGTTCCGGAAGGAGCAACCTCCCTCGCTATCGATATCTCTCATTATAATGGCAGGATTAAGTGGGATTCCCTTAAGATTGTAACTGACCGCAGCGGACGTACGGTCAGGAACATTGAAGGCAATGTGACCATCCGTCCCGTAAGCGCTGTCATTATCAAGGCGACCGAAGGTGAGAGCTCAATCGACGGGAAATTCCGCGAATACTGGGTTGAGGCCGGCAAAAGGGGCTATGTCCGGGCCGCCTATCACTTTTTCAGGAGCTCGAAGGATCCAGAGGTCCAGGCGAATAACTTCATTTCCCAGGTCAGTCTCCGCTCCAGCGACCTGCCACCCGTACTGGATATAGAGACAATGCATACCGGCTGTACCCGTAAAGCTCTTAATGAGAAAGCCCTGATATGGCTGGGGATTGTCGAAGATTATTACGGAGTCAGGCCCATTGTCTATACTTCCGACAAATTCGCCCTCAATATCCTTTCAAGGGAGATTACCTCAAATTATCCAATGTGGATTGCGCGTTACAATGACCGGAAACCCCGTTTCCAGGGCTGGAAGATGTGGCAGTTCACAGATATGGGAATCGTTACGGGTATAGACGGCTATACGGATCTTTCGGTCATCTCCCGGTAACTCTCCACCATAGATTTCGCCACCGCGGCGGAGGCTCCCCTGCCCCCGAGCAGGGAACGTATCTCGCAGTAGTCTGAAAGCATCTTCTCCCTATATGCCTTATCCTCAAGGATACGCCGGGTCTCATCAGCAAGATTCTCTCCCCGCACATAGAATTGAAGCAGTTCCTTGAATGCGGACCTGCCGATTATGAGGTTAGCCAGAGAGATAAACTTCACTTTTATAAGGCCCTTCATAAGGGAATATGTGATGGAGGACATCCTGTAAGCTACAACCTGGGGCGTTCCAATGAGCGCAGCCTCAAGGGATGCCGTTCCGGAGTTGATGACGGCGGATTGCGCGTGATGAAGCGCGGCATATGTCTCGTTGAAAAGGACTTTTACATATTCTTCCCGGCCCTCAACGAACTCCTTATAGTCATCCAAGGTCCTTGACGGGGCCGCAGCGACGACGAAAATGTAGTCAGAATATGCGGGGTCAGAGTGCATCCTGTCAGCAAAATCCATAAGCGGGGGCATCATGGACCTGATCTCTCCGGTACGGGAGCCTGCGAGAAGGGCAATGAAGGGCCTCTCCGGAAGGCCTGTACGGGAGAGAAAGTCCGTCCTGGATTCCTTGAGCGCAGGTGAATTGTCAATTGCATCGACAAGCGGATTCCCCTTGTAGACAAAGTCTACGCCCTTCCTTTTGAAATACTCCTTTTCAAAGGGGAAAACTATGAACAGGCGGTCTACACAGGCCTTCAGTTTGCGTATCCTCCCTTCGCGGGAGGCCCATACCTTCGGGGCTATATAGTAGAATACCTTGAAACCCTTCCTGTGGGCGAATTCTGCGATTTTAAAGTTGAATCCGGGATAATCTATAAGGATCACAATGTCAGGATTCCACCCAAGTATATCTTCTTTGCAGCGCCTTACCTTTCCAAGGAGTTTTCCCGCCTTCAGGAGGACCTCCGAAAAGCCCATTATCGCACCTTCGCGGTAGTCTTCCACAAGTCCTGTCCCCTCCTGATGCTCCTTGAATACAGAGTCCATCATGCCGCCTCCGAAGAAGCGGATGTCCGCCTCCCTGTCCTCCGCGTAGAGACCTCTCATCAGGTTCGCCCCGTGCAGGTCTCCGGATGCTTCGCCGGCAATGATATAGTACTTCATCTATTTGAATATCGTCTTAAGCCTTTCCAACTCATCGTAATCTGTATAATCCACCTTCAAGGGAGTGATTGTGACGTATCCGGCATCATTGAGGAGGTGGTCTGCAGTCTCGGGATCGTCGTCGTCGTTGACGAAATCACCTACCATATAATAACCTTTCTCCCCTTCCTCAATCGGAGTGTCGACCTTCTTCCAGAAGGCGTGGTCGTTGATTCCGTCGTATTGAAGCTTGGAGGAATCCCATTCGGCAAACTCCCGGATCCAGTGGGCGTGGCCGGTGCGGGACACACGGATTCCTTTGATCTCTCCAAGGGGGCACTTCGGGAAGTTGATGTTGTAATAAGTTCCGGGCCTGTCCTCCGGCCAGTTCTCGAGAAGCTTCCGGATAATCCCCGGCAGGAGTGCCTCTATGGCGGAAAAATCAGCGCCCACCCTGTAATCACAGAGAGAGACCCCGATTGATTTCAGCCCATTTATTGCCGCTTCCTCCGCGCAGCCCATCGTAGCCGAATAATTCACTGCAGTCGCCGAATTCGAGCCGTGATTGATTCCGCTGACTACAAGGTCAGGATTCCTGTCGGGGTACATATACTCCAGACCGAACTTGACACAGGATGCGGGGGTTGCATCAAGATAATACCACTCCCCGGGGCCCAGCGGCTCGACCTTCTTGGTCACAAGTTTCTTAAGTCCCAGGGAGACTGCCGTGCTCATTGCGCTCTGATGGTATTTTGGGGCCACGACGGTAATGTCTCCGAAGGCGGACATAATGTTTGAAAGCACCTTGATTCCGGGGGAGGTATAACCGTCGTCATTACACAGCAGTATTTTCATAAATAAAGGATTTTAAAAAGTTGGTGCAAATATACTCAATTATAATCTTTTTTTCGTAAATTTGCCTCGCCTTAAAAGCAAAAACGTTTAACAAAAAAACAATAACAACTACAATTATGATCAAACTTGGTATCAACGGATTCGGCCGCATCGGACGTATGGTATTCCGCGCCGCTGTCGAGAATTTTGCAAAGGACATCGAAGTCGTGGGAATCAACGACCTTCTGGATGCTGACTATCTTGCTTATATGCTCAAGTACGACTCCGTCCACGGTATTTTCAACCACGACATCAAGGTCGAAGGCAACTACCTCGTAGTCGACGGCAAGAAGATTCAGGTCTTCGCAGAAAAGGATCCCGCCAATATCACCTGGGGCGCCCTCGGTGTTGACGTGGTCGTCGAATCCACCGGTTTCTTCCTTACAGAGGAACTTGCATCCGCTCATATTAAGGCCGGTGCAAAGAAGGTCATTATGTCCGCTCCTTCAAAGGACAGCACTCCTATGTTCGTCTATGGTGTAAACCACAAGACCTATGCAGGTCAGACCATCATCTCCAACGCTTCCTGCACAACTAACTGCCTTGCTCCTGTGACCAAGGTCCTCAATGACAGCTTCGGCGTCGTCCGCGGACTTATGACAACCGTTCACGCTGCAACTGCAACCCAGAAGACCGTCGACGGTCCTTCAAAGAAGGATTGGCGCGGTGGCCGTGGTATCCTGGAGAACATCATCCCCTCCAGCACCGGCGCTGCAAAGGCTGTTGGCAAGGTCCTTCCTGAACTCAACGGAAAGCTTACCGGTATGTCCCTCCGCGTCCCTACCTCTGACGTTTCCTTCGTCGACCTTACCGTCGAACTCGCAAAGGAGGCTTCCTACGAGGAAATCTGCGCTGCTATGAAGAAGGCATCCGAGGGTGAACTGAAGGGTGTTCTCGGTTACACCAACGAGGCTGTCGTTTCCACGGACTTCCGCGGTGACGCCCGTACCTCCATCTTCGACGAGAAGGCCGGTATCCAGCTCGACAAGACTTTCGTAAAGGTTTGCGCCTGGTACGACAACGAGTGGGGTTACAGCAACAAGGTTCTCGAGATGGCAAAGGTCATTATGAAGTAAGAACCGTTCTTCTGACAAAAAAAGGCTGACTCAAAAAAGTGAGTCAGCCTTTTTTTGTCATTACTTGAAATCGTTTATTTTATCTCTCCGCTATGGACTTTGTCAAGGAAATTTTTGACGTGAGCCTTATATTCAGCGGTGTGTTTCTGATATGAATTGGCGTGGACAGCTCCCTCTGCAACCCACATTTCCTTGTATCCATTGACCTTGGCGTCATAGTTCTGCTGGAGGTGAGAGAACTCTACAAAATCATCAGCATCACCGTGGATGAACAGCATAGGGAGTTCGCACTTTGCAAGCTGGGCCATCGAGGAGGCCTCCTTGAAGGACCATCCATATTTGTGCTTGGAGACGATGCTGGCGCTTGTCAGTACGGGGAAAGGAGGAAGGTGGAACGTGTCTTTGAGGTTGAATTTCAGCTGATTCCAGACTGAGCTGTAACCGCAGTCCTCAATAAGAGCCTTGACGTAGGGAGGCAGCTTCTCTCCGGAAGCCATCATTACCGTTGCTGCACCCATCGATACTCCGTGCGCCACCATAAAGTCGTCGTGGAAGATATCGTGTGCGACTTCCATCCATTTCAGGAGGTCAAGACGGTCATACCATCCCATCGATGTTGCATCTCCTCCGGAATATCCGTGATACTGAAGGTCCGGGAACAGGACGTTGTAGTTGAACTCATCCCTGTACATCCTTACAAGATAGAGGAACACATAGTGATTGTCACCATAGCCGTGGACGACAATGGCTGTACCCTGTGCATTCTTCGGATCTGCGGCAGGAACATAGCAGGCGTGGATATCGACGTCATTGTAACCTTTTATGTTGACATCTTTCAACAGGCCCTGCTCCCGCAGTCCGTCGTACCAGGCAGTACTTCCGGGAAGAAGTGAATCTGCTTTGTGTCGGGTCCTTTCGATGTCATCCACTCCGTGAGGGGTAGGAACGAGTACGTAATTGCACATATACTTTCCAACGAGACAGCTGCTCAGCGAGAATGAAAGTGCAAGTACTGCTGCAATTCTAATGATTCTTTTCATTTCAGTTTTCAGTTTGTTATTTCCGTGGTTTGCAAATATAGTTAAAATAATAATGTCAATATTCACGCGGACCGAAGATTTCAGTTCCGATCCTTATCATCGTTGCGCCGTGGCGGACTGCGACTGGCCAGTCGTCCGTCATTCCTATTGAAAGCTCAGTAAACGTATCATCGAGCTCCGGATGAATACTGCGTACCTTCCGCACGAGAGCCGCAATCTTCGCGAATTCCCTGTCGACGATGTCCATATCCTCCGTATTTGTCGCCATCCCCATAAGACCCTTGACAATGACATTGCTGAAAGAATCGTGGGCTAAGACAGAAAGTATTTCTTCCTCAGAAAATCCATGTTTGGTCTCCTCCGAGCCAAGATGCAGTTCCAGGAGGACGTTAATCTGACGCCCATTGGAAGCCGCCCATCTGTCGATTGCTTCGAGAAGATGAAGTGAATCGACGGAATGGATGAGACTGGCGTATGGAAGGACAAGTTTAAGCTTGTTTGTCTGGAGGTGTCCGATGAAGTGCCACTCTATGTCCGGAGGAAGTAGAGGGACCTTGGCCGCAAACTCCTGGGGCCGGCTTTCGGCGAATCTGCGTTGCCCTGCCCCGTATGCCTCGAGAATCTTCTCTACGGGATGAAACTTAGAAACGGCAATGAGGCGCACCCCGGAAGGGAGCACCTCATTGAAATACTGTATCTTTTCGTAGATACGGCCCATCTCTTACCTCTTTCCCTTGGCTTTACCCTTGGAAGAAGGAGCGCCGCTACGCTGCTTCTGATACTCGCGCTGCATCTTCTGCGCCTCCTCAAGCCTTTGTTGCCATTTGGATTTGGGGGCGTTTCCTTTCTCATCGGGTGCAGCGATTTTTGCGCGGATCGCATCTGCATCGACGAACCATTTCTTGATAATCCAGGTTTCGAGCATCGTGATAAGGTTCGAAAGGAGGTAGTAGTAGCTGAGACCAGATGAGAGATTGTTACAGATGAAGAACATCATAATGGGCATCATATAGAGGCTCATAGCCCTCATCATCTTGGCGTTGGGATCATCACCGGTGTTCTGGCCCTGCATCGTGATTTTCGAGTACAGGAACATGGAAACGGCCATAAGGAGCGCAAACAGCGAGATATGGTCCATACCCAGTATGCTTGTGCCCCAATGGATGACATCGTCGTATGCGCTGAGATCCTCAGCCCATAGGAAACGCTGCTGGCGAAGTTCAATGGATGCCGGGAAGAAGCGGAACATGGCCCACAGGATTGGCATCTGAAGGAGCATCGGGAGACATCCTCCCATAGGAGAAATGCCGGCTTTCTTATACAGGTTCATCGTGGCCTGCTGCTTCTTCATCGCATCTTCCTGCTTGGGATATTTGGCGTTTATCTTGTCGAGTTCCGGCTTGATGGCCTGCATCTTCGCGCTCGAAGAGTAGCTCTTGTATGCGAAGGGCAGAACGACAATCTTTATGAATATCGTCATCAGGAGGATGATGATACCGAAGTTCGAAATGAACTTATGGAGCCAGTCGAACAGAGGGATGATAACCCACTTGGTGAACCATCCGATAAGCCATCCACCGAGGGGGATAACCTTCTCATAGCTATGGTTGTAAGCCTTCAAACCCCGGTAGCTGTTGGGACCGAAGTAGAATTCAAACGGGACAGAGAAGTTCTCTGAGGGAGTAATGTCTGCCCTCAGGCTGGCCTTGCAGGACATAAGGTTACGCTGCGCATTATCCTTGGGCATAAACTCGACTGAGAATTCTCCGGAGGAGAAATTGCCGGGAGCGCGCATAATAGCCGAGAAGAACTGCTGCTGGAATGCGAACCACTCAATCCTGTTGTCAAACCGCTTGCTGCCCTTCCTGCCGTTACCGATACTTTCCGGCTTCTTGTCATCCGGGAAATAGTAGTTCAGGCGGGAGTACTGGCTCTCGTTCTTGAATCCCTTCTCCATCCTCGGGATAACCGCGGAAAAGTCGATGTCGATGGAATTCGCATTGCGCGGAATATAGCCCATCATACCGACGAAGGAAATCGCATTGTCAAGACTGTAGCTGTCCCCGGGCAGTGTATACTGCTGCTGGATGTATCCTCCGCCTTCGAAGGGGAGCCGCATCACGACAGTCGAGGAGTCTGACAGTTCGTCGACGATGTCAAAATTGAACATCTTCGTATCCACGGCAGTTGGAGCATAAACAATTACGCCCAGACTGCTCTGTCCTTCCTTAAGGATATACAGGTCAGTCCCGTCGTAATTCTTGTAGTCCTTGACGCGTACGGAAAGAGGCTGCGCGCCCATCGTGGTGAATACAATCTCGAGCTTCTCGTTCTCCAGAGTGTATTTCTTTGCCTCAACTGCGGGAGCCGCAGGAGCCTCGACAAGCTGAGGCGTTTCAGTCGCGGCGAGAGCCTCCTCAGGATGCTCCGCCCTCCATATTGAGTCAAGACGCCACTGCTCCGCTGCGCGGACGGCGGCGACTGAGTCTTCGTATGCCTGCTGGATTGCAGCCTGTTCTGCCGCTTTCCTGTACTGGGCGCTCTGATATCCGAAGAATCCGAACATCACCAGCGCAATAAGTATGAGTCCGATTACTGAATTCTTATCCATCTTCCGCTATTCCTCCGCTTTTTCCTGTTCCTTCTGTTCTGCTTCTTCCTGTCTTGAGCGGATCTTTTCACGGAGCTCCTGGAGTTCAGCCTTTGCCGCATCAATCTTTTCCTGCATCTGAGCCTTCAGAGTCTCAGCGCCCTTGGACGTACCGAAGAATCCGATGTTGTTCTCATAAGTGCGGATATCCTGCTGGAGCTGGTTGAATTTCTCCATAAGCACGTCCTTGGGTGATGCAGAACCTCCGCTACGGCGTCCCCTTTCGTGACGGTCGTCAGAGCGGCGTCCGAACGCGGGGAATTTCTCCTTCATCGCGGAGCGGTACTGCGAGTTAATGCTTTCCTTAAGTTTAAAGGGAACGAATCCGAGAGCATCCCATTCAGCCTGGAATTCCTTTGCCTTTGCAAGGTCAGCCTCCGCATCGCCGGTAAGCTCATATGCGGAGATATTCTCGATGAGAGCCTTCTTGGCCTTGAGGTTAGCGCCCATATCGTTTCCGCCCTGAACCGCGTTCTTGTCCCTCTCCTGGAAGAAAGCATCGCAAGCGGCGCGGAAACGTTTCCAGAGCATCTCACTCTTCTTACGTGGAACAGCACCGATTTCCTTCCATTGCTTCTGGAGATTGATAATCTCCTCGGTGGTTTTCTTCCATTCCTTGCTGCCTCTGAGAGCCTCGACACGCTCGATGATGGCGAGTTTCTTCTCGAGGTTCTCGTTCATACCTTCCTTGAACTTGTTGTAGAAGACTCTCTTCTTGCTAAAGAAGGCGTCGCAGGCGGCGCGGAAGCGCTCGTAAATCTTCTGGTTGTCCTTTTTCGGGGCCATTCCGATCTTCCTCCACTCAGCCTGGATTTCTTCGATGGCCTTTGTAAGCTTATTCCATTCGCTGGAGGACGTAATATCCCGCGCTGCTATTTCCTCAACCCGTTCGCAGAGTTCTTCCTTTGCCTTGAGGTTTTCAATCATCGAGGCCTTGAGCTCGTCAAAATGGGCCTGATATTTCTTATTGACGAGGGAGGTGGCGGCGCGGAAACGCTCCCAGATTGACTCCCTGAATTCCTTCGCTACGGGTCCCAGCTCCTTCCACTGCTCGTGCAGGTGCTGCAGGACGCGGAAGGATTCCACTGCGTCAGCTTCCGGGGCGGCAAGCGCCTCAGCCTGCTCGCAGAGTTCTGTCTTTGCCTCGAGATTCTTCTTGAAATCGAGGTCGCGGAGGTCCCTGTTGATGGCGACGAGGTCGTAGAATTTCTCGACGTAAAGCTGATATGTGTCGTTTATATCGCGTACGGATGGTGCAGGAACGGGGCCGGTCGCTCTCCACTCATTCTGGATTTCGCGGAACTTGGGGAATGCGTCCTTCATTTCGAGGTCTCCTTCCACAAGGGTCTTGAGATCTTCGACGATCCGCTGCTTTTTCTCGAGGTTCACTGCTTTTTCCGCTTCCAGACGCTTGTTGTATTCCGTCCTTGCCGCACGGTATTCCGTGTATATTTCCTTGAATGCAGCCTCAAGGACGCCGAACTGGACTTCCGTGTCCTGCCCGGCTTCGGCTTTTTCACGGATCAGCCTCTTGTAGAAAGCGCTCTTGAGGTTCTCAACCTCTGAGCTCCTTGAAAGGCGGTCCTGCGAATCATTGACCTCCTTGAGCATTGCGGTAAGTTCCACAAGAGTCTTGGAGGAAAGGTCTACATCTGAAATAACCTCGGTTACTTCAGTTACTTCAGTTACTTCAGGCTTTATATTTTCACTCATATTGACAAGATTTTATTGTTCGGGTTGCAAATATAATCAACTATGTTGATTTTGGCAAACGGAGGGCTCCACTTTATCCCTTAGTCGTGAAGGAGTCCGGGGCGGCGTTCACGCGTCCGCTCCAGGGCCTGGGCATCCTGCCACTCGCGAATAAGTTTAGGATTTCCGCTCAGAAGCACATCCGGGACCTTCCATCCGTTGAATTCCACAGGGCGGGTATATACCGGAGGCGAGACAAGACCGTCCTGGAAACTGTCGCTCAGGGCCGATGTCTCGTCAGTAAGCACGCCCGGAATCAGTCTGATAATACTGTCAGCAAGAAGCGCCGCGGGAATCTCTCCCCCGCTCACGACGTAATCACCAACGGAAATTTCTCGTGTTACAAGGTGTTCTCTTATTCTTTCGTCGATTCCTTTGTAATGACCGCAGAGGATTATGATGTTCTCCTTCAGCGACAGCTCGTTTGCGATGCCCTGGTCAAGGATTTCTCCGTCCGGAGCCATATATATGACCTCGTCGTAATCCCTTTCTTTCTTAAGGTCCTCTATAATCCTGAAAACCGGTTCCACCATCATTACCATCCCGGCGTCACCGCCATAGCTGTAATCATCGACATTCTGGCGCGGCCCCAGCCCATATTCCCTGAGGTTATGGACGTGTATTTCCACAAGGCCCTTCTTCACTGCCCTGCCGGGGATGGAATAGCTCAGCGGGCTTTCAAGGAGTTCTGGAACTACCGATATTATATCTATTCTCATATTTGCTACAAAAATACACATTTTCCTTCACATATCACCTGTGTCCAAATCTTTTTAAAAAAATTTAATAAGTATTGATTTGTTTAAAAAATTTTTGCGTGGAAAAAATAATGTTTATATTTGCATCCGGAAAGACGCTTTTTACTAACCTGAAATTAACCTTCTTCAAGGTAATACACTACTAACACTAACCCGTTTGACGCCCGCAGTGATGCGGGCGTCAAAACGTATATGGGACTTTTGTTAAATTTTCATTTGTATTTTTTACCAAAATAGACTATTTTTGTCCGTTGTAGTATATTCGAAGCGGTTATGCTTGAAGATATTAGATTGGATATTGAGAAGCTGATTGCCCTCTACGAGGCTGTGAAGGCGGAGAATGCAGTTCTTCGCGGGGAGTTACGTAAGAGCAGTGAAGCCGCGGAGAACTACAAGGGAAAGGTATCGGAGCTAGAGCAGCAGATATCCACCCTTACCCTGGCAGGCGCTTTCACCGGCGGCGGGGACAATTCCGCCGCAAAGGAAAAGATAGACAAACTTATCAAGGAGATCGGTAAATGTATCTCCCTGTTGGAGGGTTGATATGGACAGGAAAATATCTTTTATTATCGATGGCAAGAAGTACAACGTTACCGCTCACAATGAGGAGCAGGAACAGATGTACCGAAGGGCTGCCGCAACGATAAACGCAAAGATGGAATCCTTCTCCAATTCCCATCCGGACAGGCAGAGAATAGAAATTATGACGCTCGTAGCCCTCAATGAGAGCGTGCGCCGTTTCGATCTCCAGAATGAACTCGAATCTGTCAAAGGCGAGGCTGGAAAACTGTCGCAGGATCTTCGCGACTACCTCGGTTCCCAGGAAAAGTAAGCCGTCAGGCGATCCTAGCTGAAATCAACGCGTAAAAACGTTCCGGGTTCTCTCGGATCAGTGATGACGGGCCCTTTATTACCCCTACGGGGGGATTCTTCCTTATGGAAGGACGTGGGATATCAGTAACTGAACGGACCCCAAATCTTATTCATTAAGATTTTCTGTCAAAGATGCTGACGGCTTTTTTTTTCAAGGACACAACATTCACATATATATATTTTGCGTAGTACTATGACTATGGACTTAGTAAGTATCATTATCGGTTTTGTCGCCGGAGCGGCAGTGGCGTTGGCGCTATACATATTTATCCGTAGGCGGATCCTCAAGGGGAAGCAGGATGAGATTATCCAGAAAGCTGAAGTTGAAGCGGAGAAGATCAGGAACGAAAAGATTCTCCAGGCAAAGGAAAAGTTCCTGAATCTCAAAGCGGAGCACGAGCAGGTGATCAGCGAGAAAAACGCCCAGATCCGGGAGGCCGAAAGCCGCGTAAGACAGAAGGAGAATACCCTCAATCAGAAGCTGTCTGAAGTGGACCGGAAACGTCAGGAAGTGGAGAACATCAAATCCTCCGTCAAAGGCCAGCAGGAAGCTTATCAGCGAAAGAGCGAAGAACTTGACAGGCGGATGGGAGAACTCAACCGCCAGATTGAGAATATCGCCGGAATGAGCGCTGCAGACGCAAAGAACCTCCTTATGGAGAATATGAAGGCAGAGGCCCGTTCAGAGGCCCAGGCCTACATCAACGACACTATCGACGAAGCCCGTCTGAACGCCGCGAAGGAAGCGAAGCGTATTGTCATCAACACAATCCAGCGCACGGCAACTGAGACCGCCATCGAGAATGCGGTAACGACCTTCCCTATCGACAATGACGAAATAAAGGGAAGGATCATCGGCCGTGAAGGACGTAATATCCGGGCACTGGAAGCAGCAACTGGCGTTGAAATCGTCGTTGACGATACTCCGGATGCAATCCTTCTTTCTGCGTTCGACCCTGTCCGCCGTGAGGTCGCCCGCCTTGCCCTGCATCAGCTTGTCCTGGACGGCAGGATTCACCCTGCACGCATCGAGGAAGTCGTCACAAAGGTCCAGAAACAGCTCGAAGAAGAGATTCTCGAAACCGGAAAACGGACCTGCATCGACCTTGGAATCCACGGTATGTCAATGGAACTGGTCCGGCTGATAGGTCGTATGAAATACCGTTCATCCTATGGACAGAACCTTTTGCAGCACTCCCGTGAGGTGGCTAACATCTGTGCTATTATGGCGTCGGAGCTTGGTCTTAACCCGAAGATTGCAAAACGCGCCGGCCTTCTCCACGATATCGGTAAGGTCTCCGAGGACGATCCTGATCTCCCCCACGCCCTTCTTGGTATGAAGCTCGCGGAGCAGTATAAGGAAAAGCCCGAAATTTGCAATGCAATCGGTTCTCACCACGAAGAAATTGAGATGACATCGCTCTACTCCCCTATCGTCCTTGTCGGTGACGCCATTTCCGGTGCGCGTCCCGGTGCCCGGCGCGAAGTCATCGAATCCTACATTAAGCGCCTCAAGGGTATGGAAGACCTTGCTGCTTCTTACCCCGGCGTCACAAAATCCTACGCTATCCAGGCCGGACGCGAGCTTCGTGTCATCGTCGGCGCTGATGAAATCACAGACGGTGAGGCTGAAGAGCTCTCCGGAACAATTGCAAAACGTATCCAGGACGAGATGACATATCCCGGCCAGGTCAAAATCACAGTTATCCGGGAAACCCGGTCTGTAGCCTATGCGAAGTAAATTGATACTTTCGGCGGCGGCGGTTCTTTTTGGAGCCGCCGTTTTTGCCCAAGCTCCTTCCGACGGGCCTTCAGCCCGTTGGAAAGTATCCGTGGAAGAGACAGGGGACGGCGGTTCAAAGATAGTCTATACCGCGACAATAAGCCCCGGACTCCATATTTATGGGCTTAATCCCGAAATCGGAAACCCCGTGGAAGTGGAGTATTCGGAAGCGGATCTCTCCTTCCTCGACGGTCCTTTTGAGGAAGAGTCTGAGCCTGAAATCTATAAGGATGACAGGGTATTTTTCAAAAAAGCTGTTTTCAGCCAGAAGATCAGCTCCAATGCTCCGTCGACCGTAAGTGGTACAATCACGTGGCAGGCCTGTGAAGACGAATCCTGCTATCCTCCCGAGGATCAGGAATTCAATGTAAAAGTTTCCTCCCCCGCAACTGCAGTACCTGAAAGTGTTCCGGCTTCGGATAAATCCGGCAAGGGAATATGGGCCCTTATCCTGGAAGCGATACTGTGGGGATTTGCGATGCTACTTACCCCGTGCGTATTCCCTATGGTCCCTATGACGGTGTCTTTCTTCCTGAAAGGCTCCGGCTCCCCGGCCAAAGGGCGTTTCAACGCCTTTATGTATGGGCTTTTCATCGTTCTGCTCTACACGGTCCCTATCTGCATTATCATTGGCCTGACGTGGATCGTGGGCGGCGAAACCGTTACTGCGGACATTTTCAACTGGCTTGCGACCCACTGGCTCCCGAACATCATTTTCTTCATCGTATTTATGGTGTTCGCGCTGTCCTTTTTCGGCGCATTTGAGATTACTCTCCCCTCCTCTTGGCTGAATGCCAGCGATTCAAAGACGGGAAAGAAGGGCTTAGGTGGTGTCTTCTTTATGGCGCTTACGCTCGTTCTCGTGTCATTCTCCTGCACGGGTCCGATCGTTGGTACTGTCCTTATCCAGTCAACCCAGGGTGAGATATGGACCCCGATGGTGACGATGCTTGCGTTCTCTGTGGCTTTTGCGCTTCCGTTCACTCTCCTTGCGCTGTTCCCTTCGCTGCTGAAGAATATGAAAAGCGGAGGCTGGCTTTCCAGAGTAAAGGCCGTTCTCGGGTTTATCGAGCTTGCGCTTGGTCTTAAATTCCTCTCCGTCGCGGACCAGACATATCACTGGGGAATTCTCGACCGTCCGGTTTATCTTGCGCTCTGGATTGCGATATTTACGCTTCTTGCCCTGTATCTTCTGGGCGTTTTCCGCTTCAAGCAGGACGAGGACGAAGGCCACGTGAGCATAGTAAGGCTGATCCTTGCTACCGGAGTCCTTGCATTTGTGATTTACCTTGTCCCCGGTATGTTCGGCGCTCCGCTAAAGGCCATATCCGGCTATCTTCCCCCGATGGAGACTCAGGATTTCGTCCTCGGAGCTAATGCAAAGCCCATCGAAGCGAACCTGTCGCCCGGGAAGGACATCAAGCTTCCTCTTAACCTCCAGGGCTATCTCTCTGTTGATGAGGGCCTGGAGGAGGCTAAAAGGACCGGAAAGCCCGTGTTTCTGGACATTACCGGCCACGGCTGCGTCAACTGCCGCGAAATGGAAGCGCGCGTCTGGAGCGATCCGGAGGTTCTCAGCCGGCTGAAGGACGACTTCGTGTTTGTCGCCCTTTACAATGACGACAAAACCCGCCTTCCGGAGGACCAGTGGGTCAGAACAGAAAGCGGGAAAGTCCTTAAAGATGTAGGAAGGGTTAACTCTTACATCGCAAGGACGCGGTTCGGAGTCAACGCCCAGCCAAACTATTTCATCCTCTCACCAGAGGGAGAAATACTTGCCGGCCCAAGGGGTTACAACCTTGACATACCCGGCTTTATCGAATTCCTCGACAGCGCGAAATAGCGCTTAGAGCGCCTCCAGAAGCAGTTTTTCCATCACCTCATAGCCCTCCGCTATGGGGTGGATTCCGTCTTTGGAATATGCCGGATCCAGGGAACGGCCGTCAGAAGCAACCATAGGCGTCCAATAATCTACATATTTGATATGGTTAGCCTTGGCATAAGCCTCGAGGCGCTTGTTAAGGGAGGCGACCTTTTCTGCGGAATCCTTCACCTCGGGGCGCCAGGGGAATGCGCCTGCAGGAAGAAGCGAACAAAGGATTACCTTAATCTTATGGGCCTTTGCAAGTTCCACCATAGACACGATATTCCCGAAGGTGTAATCCTCATTGTAGTCACCCTGGTTAAGGGCGATATCGTTGCATCCGGCAAGAATTGCGACGGTCTTCGGGTGAAGGTCGATGACGTCTGAGCGGAAACGGAGGAGCATCTGGGCGGATACCTCACCGCTGATTCCGCGGCCGATGAAACGGCCGTCGCTGAAAAACCGGGCGTGCTTTTCGACCCATCCTTCCGTGATGGAGTCCCCCACGAGGACAACCCTCTTCTCCCCCTTTGCGGGTGCTCCGATTGAAGCGTTAGCGTCGCTGTACCTGTACAGATGGACAAAATTCTGTCCCGATGCGGAGGCTGCGATGAGCGCCGCCGCAGCAATTGTCAAAAACCTCTTCATACTAAATATCAGCTTTATTAAGGGCCTTCCAGAGTTCATCCTTAAGCTTGTCAAGGCCCATATTTGCAACCGAGGAAATGAATACGTGAGGGATATCCCCGGGAAGTTTAGCCTCTATGCTTTTCATTTTCCGGGAATCCACAAGGTCACACTTTGTAATCGCAAGCACGCAGTCCTTCACGAGCAGTTCCGGATTGTATTCGCGAAGCTCGTTAAGAAGCACCTCATAGCCTTTGGTTACGTTTTTCTCCTCTGCGGAAACCATAAACAGAAGGACCGAATTCCTTTCGATATGCCGGAGGAAGCGGATGCCTATACCCTTCCCTTCGTGGGCTCCCTCGATGATTCCGGGGATATCGGCAATGACGAATGAGCGGTCATCGCGGTAATTGACTATACCGAGGTTGGGCTCAAGGGTCGTGAAAGCATATCCGGCGATTTTAGGCTTTGCCGATGTAATGGCGGCAAGCAGAGTCGATTTTCCGGCGTTGGGGAACCCGACGAGCCCAACGTCTGCAAGGACCTTGAGCTCCAGGATAAACCATCCTTCTACGCCTTCCTCTCCGGGCTGGGCATAACGCGGGGTCTGGTTCGTCGCGGACTTGAAATTGTTGTTACCGAGACCACCACGGCCACCACGGCAAAGTATGTACTCCTGTCCTGGCTCGACAAGTTCCGTGATGACTTCCTCCGTCTCCGCATCCTTTACGGTCACCCCTACCGGAACTTCAAGAATGATATCCTCGCCATTCTTTCCTTTCCGGAGGCCGAAACTGCCGGCTCCGCCGTGTTCCGCACGGACAACCTTACGGTAACGCAGATGGATAAGGGTCCATTTCTGGGGGTTTGCGCGTAGGATTACGTGCCCTCCCCGTCCGCCATCGCCCCCGTCAGGACCGCCCTTGGGAACGTATTTGGCGCGGTGAAGATGAGTTGAACCGGCCCCTCCGTGCCCGCTGGCACAGAATATCTTCACATAGTCTATGAAATTAGTTTCCGCCATCAGAGTGAGTCTGTTACTTTTTCCATACGGGTTCCGCGTGATCCTTTGATGAGGATAAGGGAATCCGACACGGGATTATCCTTAAGGTAAGCGGCAAGTTCGTTAGATGTACTGAACGCCTCCGCCCCGGCCTTACGCCACTGCTCTCCGACAAGAAGCACCTTGTAAGGACGGAGAGAACGAACTTTTTCGAGTATCTCAGCGTGAAGCGATACCGAATCCGGGCCCAGCTCCCTCATCTCCCCAAGCATCAGGACTTTCCGTGGATGTTCCATCGTCCTGAGGTTTTCAAGGGCGACAGTCATCGAGGAAGGATTTGCATTGTAGCAGTCCATTATAAGCAGGTTGCTCCCCTTCTTCTCGAATTGGGAACGGCTGTTGGAAGGGACGTAAGCCTCGATTTCCGGAATCGAATCCGAATCATCAGCCCCAAGAAACCTTGCCACCCTGAGCGCGCATAACACGTTGGAAGCATTGTAGTCCCCTATCAGATGGGTATGTATCTTGTAATTGCCGATGTCGATTCCAAGGCAGGGGTTGTCTTTTCCCTTGGGAAGCACAGAATAGCCCTCAGTCTCGAGTCCATACCTCAGGATGTGGAGCCCATCCCTTTCCTCTGCCATTTCCCTTAGCACAGGGTCATCCCAGTTAACGAATGCAGTGCCTCCGCTGCGGGCCAGATAGTCATAAAGCTGTCCCTTTGCGTATTTCACGCCTTCGAAGGAGCCGAATCCCTGAAGATGAGCCCTCCCGACGTTCGTGATTACGCCATACTTCGGATTTGCCATATCAAGCAGCGGCTTGAGGTCATCCGGATGGCTTGCGCCCATCTCGACAATCGCATAATCTACGCCTTCAGAGATTCTCAAAAGCGTTAGAGGAACTCCTATATCATTGTTAAGGTTACCTTCCGTCGCGAGGACGTGGAAACTGTTTTCAAGGGCGGTTCTAAGGAGTTCCTTTGTCGTAGTCTTTCCGTTTGTTCCGGTTACGGCAATAACGCCTTTGAATCTGGAATTGAGAACATCCGTGTAACGGTAACGTGCATATTCCTTTGCGAGAAGCTGCAGCGTTTTCAAGGTATCCTTTACGCGGATGTACTTAGGCCCTTCATACGGGGTATAATCATTGACTACAGCATACGGGGCGCCTTTTTCGATTGCATCCTCCGCGAAATCGTCCCCGTCGAAATTCTCACCCTTCAGGGCGAAATAAATCTGACCCGGCTTAAGCGAACGGGTATCAGTACTGACGGCAGCAGTGTCGTTAGGGACATTGCGAACCGCATCCAGATAAATATCAAGCAGTTCTCTTATGGACATATCATCACTTTTTACCGGTGCTTCCGAATCCGCCCTCGCCGCGCCCTGTCGTGTCCAGGGCGTCGACTTCCTTCCACGTTACGTGTTCGTGTTTTGCAACGACCATCTGGGCAATCCTCTCCCCGGGGACGATATCAAAAGGCTCGTTCGAGAGGTTGACGAGGATGACCTTGATTTCTCCACGGTAGTCAGCATCGACAGTGCCGGGAGAATTCAGAACCGAAATGCCGTGCTTTGATGCGAGGCCGCTCCGGGGACGGATCTGGGCCTCATAGCCTTCCGGAAGGGAAATGAATATGCCTGTGGGGACCATCGCCCTCTCCAGCGGAGACAGCGTCACGGGACTCTCTAGATTTGCATAAAGGTCCATTCCGGCGGAAAGCTCCGTCGCGTAGAAGGGCAGCGGACGGCCGCTTTTGTTGACTATTTTTACTTCTAGGCTCATAGGTTGATTACTTCGGCGCGATACGGTACAGGACCGCCGCAATGATTGTGTAGATGACGTTTGGAAGCCATATCGCAATGGCAGTAGGCAAGGCCCCCGTCGTTACGAACATTTCGCTGAATTTCATAAAGAGGATGTACGAGAATCCGAGGGCAAGCCCGAGGGCTATGTTCCATCCTATTCCTCCCCTTCGCTTTTTCGTTGACAGCGCAACTCCTATGATTGTCAGGATAAACGCTGAGAACGGCATCGAATAGCGGTTATGCTTTTCTATCTCAGCGTACATAACCGTCGCATCGCCCCTTGTCTTCTGGGTTTGGATAAGGGCGTTCAGCTCCTGCTGGTTCAGCGACTGGACCGTGTATTTGTTTCGGTAGAAGTCTTCAATCGTAAGGGAGATCGTCGTGTCCTTCTGCTTTCCGGAGGTAATCCTGTCCTGAAGGCCTCCTACATTGTAATCGCGGATAAACCAGTTCCTGAGTTTCCAGCAGTGTCCGGTGCTGTCCCACTGGGCAGTCTCCGCCGTCAGTTTCGAGACCATACCGTCATCCTGGATACTTTCGAGGGTGAAATTATACGCGGTATTGTTCCAGCCGCTGAAGGACTCAACATATACGAATTTACCCTCCTCGAGCTTGTAGTGGATGTCGCGGCCGAACTTTTGCCCGTGTCGCTTGAAGTATTTGGACTGGAACTCCACACGCGTCTCGTTCGCTTTAGGTATGACCCATAATCCCAGTCCAAGGGACAGAGCCGCTATGAGCGCAGCGGAGATAATGTAGGGCCGTACCATACGGTGATAGCTTACGCCGCAGGAAAGGATGGCGATCACCTCGGAATCAGCGGTCATCTTCGACGTGAACAGAATAACCGTAAGGAATACGAACAGGGGGCTGTACATATTCATAAAGTACGGGATGAAGTTCAGGTAGTAGTCGAAAACGATTTCCTTCAGGGGAGCTTCCTTCTGCACAAAGTCATCGATACGCTCACTGATATCGAAAATGATGACAATGCCTATGATAAGCAGCAGCGCAAGGAAGAAGGTCCCTATGAACTTCCCCATTATGTATCTGTCGAGTCTTTTCAGTCCCAGCATCTCAGAGTCTCTCCATCAGTTTTTTGGCTGTGTTTTCCTTCCAGGGGTGAAAATCCCCGTCTATAATGTGCTTTCTCGCCGTCCGGACAAGGTCCAGATAGAAGGCGAGGTTGTGCTCCGTCGCAATCATCGGCGCAAACATTTCGCCCGCGATGAAAAGGTGTCTCAGGTATGCCTTCGAGTAGGTTTTGTCAACAAAGGACGTACCATCCGGATCGATCGGCGAGAAATCGTGGGCCCATTTTGCATTCCTCATATTCATCACCCCGTTCCACGTGAAGAGCATTCCGTTGCGGCCGTTACGGGTGGGCATTACGCAGTCGAACATGTCGATGCCGCGGTCGATTGCCTCCAGGATATTCCATGGAGTTCCTACGCCCATAAGATAGCGCGGTTTGTTCTCCGGAAGGAGGGGGCAGGTAACCTCCAGCATCTCATACATTTTCTCTGTGGGCTCCCCCACTGCGAGTCCTCCTACGGCGTATCCTCCCCTATTGTCGTTATCCAGGGAAAGGGCGTGCTCCACGGCCTGCTTCCGAAGGTCAGGATACACGCAGCCCTGGATGATGGGAAACATTGTCTGGTCGTATCCGTAGAGCGGTTCGCTCTCATCGAAAGCCTTTGCAAAGCGTTCCAGCCAGTTCTGGGTAAGCCTGAGGGACTTTGCGGCATAGCGCAGGTCCGCATCCCCGGGGCAGCATTCGTCAAGGGCCATCACAATATCGGCGCCTATCACCCTCTGGGTATGGACATTGTTCTCCGGGGTGAAGGTATGGCGGGAACCGTCAATGTGGGATGCGAATTTACATCCCTCCTCCGTAAGCTTACGGATAGGGGTAAGGGAAAAAACCTGGAAGCCGCCGCTGTCAGTGAGGATGGGCCTGTCCCAATTCTCGAATCTGTGAAGGCCGCCGGCCTTAAGGAGAGTATCCAGGCCCGGTCTCAGGTACAGGTGATAAGTGTTTCCGAGGATGATCTCAGCGCCTATGTCCTCCTTCAGGTCCCGGTGATATACTCCCTTCACGGCACCAACCGTACCTACCGGCATGAAGATGGGGGTACGGATGTCTCCGTGAGCGGTGGAAAGCGTTCCCGCCCTTGCGGAGGAGGAACTGTCACGGGCTTCTACGACGAATTTGGACATTACTTTTTTAAATTTGTCAAAGATACGGATTATTTTCGTATTTTTGTGTGATTTGACTACAATAACTAAACCATACCACAGATGAAAATCAAAGCTATCCAAGTGAAGCTCGCCCTTCTGAACTTTCTGGAGTTCGCAGTCTGGGGCGCGTATCTGACATCGCTCGGCCGCTATCTCGGCAACATCGGCCTCGGTCCTCAAATCAAATGGTTCTTTGCAATGCAGGGCATTGTCTCGATTTTTATGCCCACCTTGATGGGCATTGTCGCTGACCGTAAAATCGAGGCCCAGAAGGTCCTCGCCCTCTGCCACGCGCTTGCCGGAATCTTTATGGCCGGAGCCGGAGTTTATTGCCTTACAGCCGGAGGCCACGTTGCCTTCGCTCCCCTGTTTATCCTCTACAGCATCAGTGTCGCATTCTTTATGCCCACCATCGCCCTTGTAAACTCAGTCGCTTACAACGCCCTTGCAGAGGAAGGCATGGACCCGGTGAAAGACTACCCGCCCGTACGTGTGTTCGGTACCATCGGTTTTATCTGCAGTATGCTTGCGACTAACTTCCTGCGTATCGGCGGCGCCGCTATGCAGGATACGTATGTACAGCTCCTATCCTCCGGTATTCTCTCAATCGTGATGTGCTTCTATGCCCTGTCGATGCCTAAGTGCCCGGTCAACAAAGCACACGACAAGCAGAGCTTTGCGGATGCATTCGGACTCAAGGCCTTCTCCCTTTTCAAGGACGGCCAGTTTGCAATTTTCTTCATCTTCTCGATGCTTCTTGGCGCTTCGCTCCAGATTACTAACGGATACGCTAACACCTTCCTTGGCTCGTTCTCATCCAATCCCGCCTACGCAGACGCTTTCGCCGTAAAGAATTCCAATGCGCTCATTTCCATATCCCAGGCCTCCGAAACCCTTTGCATCCTCCTTATCCCCTTCTGTATGCGTAAATGGGGAATCAAGAATGTGATGCTTATCGCAATGTTCGCCTGGGTTTTCCGTTTTGCATTCTTCGGACTTGGTAACCCCGCAATGCCCGGCGTCCTTCTTTTCATCCTCAGCTGCATCGTCTACGGATTCGCATTCGACTTTTTCAATATCTCCGGATCCCTTTATGTGGAGCAGAACGCGCCCGTAGATATACGTTCCAGCGCACAGGGTCTCTTTATGATGATGACTAACGGCTTCGGCGCGACTATCGGAACCCTTGCTGCGGGTGCTGTCGTCGACGCTACAGTTTACAACGCCGCGGTCCCTTCCTGGTCTAAGGCGTGGTACATCTTTGCAGCATACGCCTTCGTCGTCGGAATCCTGTTTATGATTCTTTTCAAGGACCCGAGGAAGGTCAAGAAAAGCGCATAGTATCTGACAATCATTCATTCCCGTCCGGAGAATCCTCATCATCTATGGTGGCGATTCTCCGGATGTCGTTTATATACGACGGACGGAGAGTGTACGCTATATCATAGCAATAGTAGGTTTTCTCGCGGCCGGTCTGATGACAGCACGTGATGTATTCGGGGTTGAATCCAAGGTGCAGGACTGACTCCAGCGTTACCCGCTTGACCTTCAGCTTAATGAGTCTTTCAAGGATAGCATAGTTCCTGTCCAGCACCGACAGCGTCCTCACTTTCAGTTTGTCGCGGCTCCAATGCTTGCGGTTGTGCCACCTGTTCTTACATTCGACGCTGCAGAATTTCCTGTCCGTGCGATACCCGTACGGCAACCTGTCTCCGCATTCCAGACAATACCCTTTTGAATTGTCCTCTTGTACGATTTTATAGCCCATAGTGTTATCATCGAGGCCCGTCCTGAGGGGGCCTTCACGTCAAATATAAAACATTAAATGGCTCATTGTCAATGGTTTCAATCTGATTTATAAATATTTTTCTCTTTTTTAAGTCCATAAGAAAATCCGGCGCGGAAAGACAAAAAACCACCGTTCCGGTTTTTCTTTTTATGGTCGTCGCCTTTCAAACTCCGGAAAAAACAAAAAACAGAAAAAAACATAAGAATCCGAAAAACCACAACTCCCAAAAAGACCATTCCGGGAAACACCCCTCTTTCCATTATTACTTTGCATCCGGACGGTTCCCGCCGCGGAATGAGCGCTCGCCCGCAGGAACCGCCTATGTTAAACTTTCTAAAACGCAATCGAAAATGGAATATCTGAATTTAATCGAAGTGAGGGGACGGGTTGGAAACGTATCCATAAAGCAGTACGGAGAAGGCGTCAACTGCCGCTTCTCCGTAATATCGGAATACGCCTATAAAGACAGGAACGGAGAACCCGTCATCGACAGCGTCTGGTTCAACTGTACGGGATGGGAAGGACGGAACATCCAGGACCTGGAGCAGCTCCGTCGCGGAATGATCGTCCACCTGACAGGACGGATACGGACCTACAAGTTTACAAACGATGAGGGAACGGATATCTCGGGATGGGAAATCCTCGTGAATTCCCTGAAGGTAGAAGAAGACGACGTACTGCAACCTCAAAGAAGTCTCTAAGATATGCGAAGGGCCATCGGTTTGGTAGTTTTAGCCGTGCTCCTTCTCGCTGAGACGGAAGGGTTCGGACAGCGGTTCACGGTAGGGACGAATGTGGTTGACATACTTACGCTCGGTACCGTGAACATCGAAGGCGGCGCCTCTGTCGCCCGTAAGGTGACAGTCCTTGCCGGAGGCGAACTCAATCCGCTGAGTTTCAGTTCGGATGGATCGGCTTTCAGGGCGAGACAGATGTCTCTGTGGGGCGGAGCACGGTATTGGCCCTGGCACGCATACTCGGGATGGTGGACCGGAGGAACCCTCCGCTGGACGGTTTACAACAACGGGGGGTTCTCGGATCCATCGACCGAAGAAGGGTTCGCATACGGAGCCGGCATATATGCAGGATATTCCGTAATGCTGACCGACAGGTGGAATATCGACATTGGAGCAGGAGGATGGGGCGGATGGAAAACATATACGGTTTATGCCTGTCCTACGTGCGGAAGGATCACTGGTGAAGGAGGAAAGACGTTCCTGCTACCGGATGCCCGTGTTGCCGTTCAATACGTCTTCTGATATGAGAATACCGGTAATACCCGCGCTGGCTGCGCTTTCTGTTCTTTCCTGCGGCCCCGCATCCCGCCTTGAAAGCATCCGCAGCGGCGAGATGGCTGCGACAATCCATATTCCGGATGAGGATTATACCCCTGCGGAACTCGAGATAACATCCGACGCGAGGGATACGCTGATGGTGACTGACCAGGAAGGGCGCCAGATACTGATAATGAAAGCAGTAAGGGATTCTGAAACAGGGGAAATGGTTGCGACAGACGTTCTTGACGCGTCCATTGTCACTGCCCGGTTCAGGAATATTGCCGAGCGGCACGGGAAGGTGGACCTCGAATTTGAGATCCGGGTTCCGTACAGTATGGCCAGCAGCCGCTGGCAGCTCCGTTTCAATCCGGAGATGTATATCCTCTGTGATACGACAGCCCTTGAAAGCGTCCATATTACAGGTCCTTTCTACCGGAGGCTCCAGCTTCGCGGCTATCAGCAATATGAAAAATTCCTTTCGTCCATAATCTCAGACACAACCCGGTTCATAGACCTCCGTAACCTCGAGATATTCATCCAGAGGAACATCCCTGAACTGTATAGATTCAGAAACGACACTTCATATGTCTCGGATGCGGAATTCCTTTCCTATTACGGAGTCAGCGAAAAGGAAGCAATAGACCATTATACCTGGCTTCACGCCAAGAGGATGAACGAAAGGAGACGTTCCCGTCAGGAGGAAATGTTCCGCCGCTATGTAAGGGCGCCGCTTGAGACGGAAGGAGTACGCCTTGACACCGTCCTCACTCCCGGATCCATCGATTTTATCTATACATATCCGGTTACGGTAGCGACAAGACCTGGACTCAGAAAGATAGATATCGTCCTTTCCGGGGATATCCTCGAAGACGGGAGACGCATATGTACGATGCCAAGGACAGAACCTCTTACATTCTACGTCAGTTCCCTGTCAGGGTTTATGGACTACAGGGAAAAATACATCGACAAGGTGATAGAACGGAGAGCATACGAATCTACGGCCTGCTACATAGATTTCGCCGGCGGAAAGGCGGATATCGACCTTGACCTCGGACATAACCGGGAAGAAATAGGAAGAATAAGGGATAATATGGATGAGCTTGTCCGGAATGAGATTTTCCAGATAGACTCCGTGCTGATTTCTGCATCGGCCTCGCCGGAGGGTACCATAGGCCTTAACAATTCATTGTCGAAAAGGAGGGCCGCGGCGGTGGCGGAATATTTCTCGTCGCAGATTTCATCCGAACTCAGGAGCCGGTCGCTCGGGGAGAACTGGAAGATGCTTACTGCGCTGGTGAAAGAGGACACCGTCCTTACAAAGAGTGACAGGGATGAGTACCTCCGGCTTTTAAAAGAGGTGAAAGACGATGACAGGAGGGAGGAGAAACTGCGTTCATTAGCCGGATACACATATATGAGGGAGGTTCTTTACCCAAGACTTCGAACGGTCAGGTTCGATTTCCATCTCCACCGTCAGGGAATGGTCCGGGACACTATCCATACAACAGAACTTGACACTGTCTATATGAACGGACTCAAGGCGCTCGAGGACAGGGATTATGAAAAAGCGCTGACACTCCTTAAAGGCTACCGGGACTACAATACAGCTGTTGCATATGCCTCGATGGACTACAATGCGTCAGCGCTCGAGATACTCCGGGAACTCCCCCCTACGCCCCGGATAAAGTATATGCTCTCTGTACTGCACTCAAGACGCGGAGACGATACGGAGGCTGTCAGAAACTATCTTGAAGCTGTCAGGGAGGACATGACCCTTATCCACAGAGGCAATCTGGACCCGGAAATCAGGGCGCTCACAAAAAAATATGATCTCGACAAAGTGATTCAAAGATGAAACCATACACTCTACCAATCTTCCTTTTGAGTACCGCCATTGCCGTTTCCTGCTCAATCCGGGCTGTGGAAACAGACGACACTCAATCTCCGCTCAGGTCCGCTGTCACGGCGCCCCGGAGCAGGGCTCTGACCGTTCCGGACGATATCAAGACGCTTTCACTGGGCGTGTACGAAAACGGATTCCTTACATCACGGTGGGCGGGAGATGTCGGTTCCGACAGTTGGAGCATAACGCTGGATTCGCTTCCAACCGGCTTCAAGACGGTCTACGCATTCGCAAACCTCTCCTGCGACGAATTCCCCGCGAAAGTAACGGATATCCCCGTCCGGATAATGACTCTTGACCATATTCCCTTGCTTGACCTTACTGTGGCTGGAGTACCGATGTCCGGAAGTACAGTCATTAACCCGGATATTCCGGTTTCCCTATCAGACCTGAATCTAAGACGGCTTATGTCCCGTATCGTATTAAGTTCTGTAACCTTTTCCGGTTTTGCGTCCTCGCTCTCCCTGCAGATGACCGGAGCGGTCCTTGTCAACGTTCCGTATTCCGTTACGGCAACCGGGACGGCGCTTTCGGGAAGCGATGATGAGTTCCGGATGACAGCCTCTTCAGGTGAGATTCCCCTTGAGGGCGGAATGGACTACGATGGGGGCGCAGACGGCCTTCCGGCATCGTTTTACTGCTTTCCCAATACCCAGTCCTGCCTGAAGACGAAACTCTCCGTCAAATGCTCCGCTTCCGGGGGAAGGACATACTGGTATCCTATGGAACTTCCACAACTCACGGCGGGATACTCTTACAGCGTCTCCCTCACAGTGACAGGTCCCGGATCGCCAAATCCCTGGACAGATGTCGAAAAGACTTCCTGCAACGTTATCTGTACGGTTTCCGCCTGGAAGGACGGTGCAGCATACGAAGAAAACTTCTGAATTCAACCCAAATACAATCTTTATGAAAACAAAACATTTTCTCACGCTGGCGGCAGCTCTTCTTTGCTGCGCCCTCCCCTCCTGCCTTAAAGAGGGCAGGAACGAACTCCTTCCCGGTGTTGCTCCTACGGAGACGGGAACCCTTTCAATCAATATTGACGGTATCCTCCCCGGGGCGACCAAGGCTGACCCCGTGGCATACGCAACGACCAAAGACTACGAAGTCGCCGTAAACAAGGTTGAAGTATTCATTTTCAATGCAACAGGAGTCCTTGAACGCTACATCAACGGCACTCAACTGACTAAATCCGGGATCCAGCTTACGGTCGGAAGCAAAACTGTCTATACCGTGGTAAACGGACAGGACCTTGCCGGCTCCGTCAAGAGCCTCTCCGAACTTGAGGCATTGGTAGCTCCTTTCCAGGTGTACAATTCAACGGTTGTATCCTCCGGGATGATAATGACCGGGAAGAATACTGTTGAGATTGTCGCAAACACCAATGCCACCTGTGACGTAACGGTAAGGCGCCTTGTATACCGTGTTGCGCTTGAGAAGGTGACAAGCGCTCTTCCCTCCCAGCTCGGTACCGTTACGGTAGAGGGAATGTTTATGGTAAACGGAGGCGCGGATCTCCGCCTCTCCGATATCCAGACCGCAGGTAATACCACGATTCCCCCTTATAATACCCTTGGAAAGAAATCAGGAGGCGCAACGGTCGTAAGTCCGGAAACCAGCGACGCTCCGGCTCTAATGTACTCTACAATCAATCTCTCGACTACGGTTGATATCTCAACAGACCCGAAATTCGTATATTCATACCCCTCGAGCTGCTCTACGGCGAACTATGAGCAGAAATTCGTCGTCCAGGCTCTTGTCGCCGGCGTACGCTATTACTATCCCATAAAACTCTCCGGTATCAAAAGCAATGAAACCGTAACGATTAATCTTGTAATCAACAACCTCGGAAGCACAGATCCCAACAAGGAAGTTGAAAAGGGAACCGCAACTGTCAATGTAACCGTAAGCGGCTGGGACAGCGGAATATCGAAAGAATATACAATCTAGGCAATGAACGGAAAAGTGTGCATAATCGCGGCGGCAGCACTTGCTGTGTCCTGTTCCCTTATCCTTGAGGACAGGGGAAAGTGCCCTTGCATCCTCAGCTTCGAAGTCCTTGATGACAGGGCTCTTCCCGAAGGGAGCGAAGCGTTCCTGGAGGTGTTCGGAAGTGAGAACACAAACGAAGCGGAGGACTACGTCCCGCTGGAGAAGCTGCACCCGGACAAGTATTCCCTGTCCGTGGCAAGATCGGCACGGCGGGCCGGGGGTATCATAGGCTTTGAGGGCTGCTACCGCGACGGCACACGGTTCATAATACCGGAAGGATTCCAGTGTGACAGGTACTATGTTTTTACCTCCGATGTGGATGCTTCAGGAGAGGAAGCGCTCGTACCGGTTACCCTTCGGAAGGAGCACTGTGTCCTTACGGTGAGCTTCCCGTCTGCGGACCCCGGAGCCCATCCCTTCGGGATTGTTATAAGTGCCTTCGGGTGCGGGATAGACCTCTCGTCCGGCCTTCCCGTCGGGGGAAGGTTCCGGGCAAGGGCGGATTATATGGGCGAGAATACATTCAGATGCATACTTCCGCGTCTTGCGGATCCGGATATTCTGGATCTTGAGATTGTAGACCTCGAGCTTGGGGATGCTCCGATGGACTCGTTTTCCCTTTCAGCTATACTTTCTGGGGTGAAGGACTTCTCGTGGGCGGACGACAATCTGAAGGATATAACCCTTTCGATTGACCGTTCGAGGTCCGAGATATCAGTTTCCGTTGAGGGATGGAGTGAAGGAAGTTTAATACATCAGGTAATATGAGAAGAATCGTTATTTACTTATTGTCGGCTGCGGCGGCAGTAATCTCCTGCTCTCCCGTGGAACGGGATGCTGAAGACAGACCTGAAGCCAATTACAGGATCGGATTCAGTCAGGGCGATGGAACAAAGAGCAGCATAATGTCCGGTTACGGCGCCTCGGATTCATACGCCGGTATTTTTGCCTATGCAATATATTGCGAGGGGAAGAAGATCGCATCCTCCCCTTCCCCCGCCGTTACGCTTTGCAAGGACGTAAAATACAATTATTACGCAGTCTCCGGTGAACCTGCGAGCTGGTTTATGTTCCCATCGAATGAGAGCGATATGGACGTAGCGGCAAACTATACTGCAGAGGCCCGTTCATTTGAAGAACTGATTGCTGATAACGCTTCCTTGCCGATGTCTTTTCACGCCCTTAACCTCCTGCCATCTGAGATGGACTCATACGACGGCTCCGCGGACGGGACAATCGTGTTCCCTCTCGAGAGACTCTATGCCAGGGCGAATCTGAGGGTGGATACTTCATCTCTGGATGAGGGCGTGACCATCAATTCGTTGACGATGTCAGTCAGGAACGCCGCAGCATCGTGCGCGCTTTTCAATCCCGAGAGCGTCAACTGGAAATATGTGGCGCTGATGAGTTCCGGCGACTATGATGACAGCTATATAAGTCCGGATGTTACATATGTACTGTACATCCCGGAAAATCTCCAGGGAGACCTCCTTCCGGACAATGACAATGCCGCCGGAAAGTCTGAAGAATTCCTTTCTTCGGCGGAGGCGGCACGGACGACTTATATCGAGGTGTCCGTGAACTATACGGTTCCGGGAGGTGGCGGCGGTGATGTAAAATACCGCTTCTATCCCGGTAAAAATGCCACATCGAACTTTGACATTGAAAGGAACAGGACATACGATATTACGCTGAGGCTCAGCTCAGACGGACTTTACCTCGACGGCTCGTGGAAAATGGACAATTCCGGTTTCAGCGACGGAAGGTCGCTTACGCTCGAGGCGCAGGCGTACAACACACTTCCCGGGGACTGGATATGGTTACGATGCAACTACGACTATCCGCTGAAAGCGTCTGACGGAAATGCATCGGCCCTCGATTGGAGTTATAAATACCAGACCGCTGACGGATATGCCTTTGGCACAAAGTCGCAAATCGATGGCTGGATATCCTCCGGAACGGCTCCGCCCTATACGCCCATCGTTGCGGGAAAACTGCTTTGCATAAGCTGCGTCTATGAATTCTACGGTTATCCGCTCGCCTCGTGCGGAAGCTACTCCTATGTTGACAGGCTTGACTTTCTGAAACAGAACGGACGCTATGATCCGTCAACCCATAAGATTTACTGCCCGGTCTGTACCGCGGAATGGTACGATGACAGGCTCTCTTCCGGTGACCTTTTCAACAAGGTATTCAGCGGAGACGGGAGTTACGACGTGCTGGGCAATTTCGAATTCTCCCCTGCCCATTATGGTCTCATTGCCTATCAGATTCCGCCAACGGCGACAGCCGGGACTACCTTTACCGTCTCCGTCGCAACGCGGGACGGCCGCGTCAGGAAGGATATGGACTTTTATGTCCGCGGTGATACGGCCCCGTACAGGATGAATGCGATTCCTGACGGTTATATGGGCGAGACAAGGCCCATAACGACGCTCGTAAAACCAGCTCTGATGACAGAAAGCGAGATTCGGTACGAAGTTGACAACGAGAGTGTTGCGTCGATTGAGGTGCGAAGCGGCGAACGGCTTCTGAAACTTCTTAATCCTGGGACGGTAACAGTCCGGGCCGTAAAGAAATCAGATTCCTCCGTCCTTCACGAACTCAGGGTAAAGGTATTCAAGCCCATCCCTTCCTTCAGCACGAACTACACAGACGGGCTGGGAAACCACGGGTACATCCTCGATGCAAACGGCGCTTCCATACCGGCAGTGCTGCAGTACACGGACTCGACGGGAAAGGCGTTGTCGATGGATCCTTCGGTATGGGCATCGATTAAGGGACGGTTCGTCGTATCATCCGCGGGAGAAATATCCCTGACGAAGGTTTCGGACGGAAAATATCAGATCCAGGCTACGGACATTCCGACTGCGGGGACATATGACGGCACTTCGGAAACGGTTCTGGAGTTCAGCGCAGCTATCAGTCATACGATATTCAGGGACGAGGTTGCAATCGATGAGGCTTCCGTTCCGGTACTGCTTCGGAATCCTTTCTACGGTTTCCCCTCTTCAAGTGAGGTCTCGTATTATCATATCAGGGGCACCACCGGCCTGTACCGCTTCTCAACGGGATCCGCCGTAACGGGAACGAATCTCGGACTGTTCACTAAGATAGTCCGAAACCGCGGATGGAAGTTCACAGGGGGAGGTTCGTCCGTGCCCATCACCGTTACATCGACAACTGAAGACCTGTTTGCGGAAGAATACTCTTTCGAGGGATCTTCGGTCCTTAGGATCGGTTATGACGGCGAAACTACGGACTTTGTTCCCGGAACTCTGACTCTTCGAGGATCAGTGACGAACCGAAATTCCGGAAGGACTGTTACGAAGGATTATGCAAAGGTCTCCGTTACTGAAAAGGTCGTTCCAAGGGTTAAATGGATTACGATAGCGGAAGAGAGATTCGCCCATAAGGACGAACACCGCATCATCATCGACCCCAAGCCTCTTTCTGGTGCCCATAAAGATGATATCCTATCCCTTTTTGACTGTACTCCGGTTGAGATTATGCCTAAGACATTCGCATCCGGAAAGGGTTTCTACCTGGAAAAATATGTGAAGGAATCCGGGACGTCCTATACAGTTGAATGGAACGAATGGGATTACCTGATAGTGTTTGTCGTCGTGCCGATGAAACTGCGTGATTGGACTCAGGAGGATTTCAGAACTTATAATGATCCCCTTTTCCATAGGGCGGGCAACCCTTCCGCAAAGGATTTCGACGCATATTTCGATTCGTCATTCAGTGAGATGACGCCTCTCGGGCCGGAGGATTCCGCCTATTGGGTCCACTACGAGAACGTTTGGTAAAATATTTGTATATTTGCCGCCGTGAGTCGCTTTGGTATCATACTCGCGGCGGTTTTTTCCGTCCTTTCATTCTCCCTTGCCGGGTGCTTCCAAGCATCCGCCCAGGAACCGGCGGACTCCGTCGCCATCGAAATAATCCCCGATGAGAATCCGGCCGAAATCCTTCCGATCGAGGATCAGGTTATCGAATATGCAAAGTCCTTCCTTGGAACCCCCTACAGGCTTGGCGCCGTTGGCCCTATCCAGTTCGACTGCTCAAGCTATACAAGGTACGTCTTCAGGCACTTCGGATACGACATTCCCGGCTATTCTGCTTCCCAGTTCCGCTGCGGTACCAAGGTTGAGGGCTATTCAGATCTCCGGAAGGGCGATCTCGTGTTCTTCGGAAAGCGGGGAGATATCCGGAAGATAGGCCACGTCGGCATTGTCGTCGAAATTCTCGAGGAGCAGGGCTCCTTCTCTTTCATCCACGCCTCCGTTACCGGCGGAGTCGTAATCCAGCAGGCGAATCATCCCTATTTTATGATGCGCTATATGGGTGCCCGCCGCATTCTCGAACATTCGTCGTACGACAAATAAACAAAGGGGGTGACTAAAAAGGTCGGCCTCTTCTTTTTTGTGCGCCAGGCTCCGCAGCGGCAGCTGCTTGCCTCTGAGAGGACTCCGCTCACTGCGTTCGCTCCGGCCCCTCCCATCGTCATCTGCGTCATCGCTGCGCGATAACTTGCTGCCGACGGGCCCCTCCCCCTGCCCGTGTCCGGGGGTGGACACGCCTCTCAGAGGCAACTGCCG
>FLNX01005016.1_pt1 | contig 87427 bp, 67 predicted proteins | sample 1140341 | NCBI WGS metagenome assembly FLNX01 (sample SAMEA3878208, study PRJEB12797) | bioreactor metagenome | biome: Moose rumen | place: Sweden | collected 2011-10
CCACCCTGTCTCACGTCGTTATCCTCCAATCCGGAATAATAAGGCAGCAGGCCTTCGACAAGACCGTTCCGCACCTCGGCATTAGGGATGCCAAGAGTGTAGTCCTCCATCTCACGGTCATAGCCCTTGATGGTGAGGTAGCCCGCCTGGTAAAGCAATGGCAAGGCGCTGGTCAAAGTCTCGGTCGCGCGATAGAATGCCGATGCCGACGCCGTGATATTGTCCAATTGGGTTATGTCGGTATCAAAACGCCTCATCTGATGCAACAAGAACGTCGGCGTACCGCTCTCGAACCAGAAGTTCTTCAATTGCCTTTGGTCGAAGCAGTTGAAAAGGCTGTAGGGGTTGTACACCTCCTCGGAGTCCTCAGAGAAATGGTAGCCGTCGTACCGTTTCTTCAGCATCTGATGCATCTCCTCATGCGAGCATTCGTATTCCTCGGCCAGCATGTCGATATCGTCTTTCAGCACCGTTGTCAGCTCGGTCTCCGTGATGCCGCAGATGGCGGAGTATTGCGGAACCATCGAGACATTCTTGATGTTGTTCAGCGTGGAGAAGATGCTCAGCTGGCTGAACTTCGTGATGCCGGTGAGGAAGCAGAAGCGTATCATCGCCTCGCAGGCCTTCAGCGGTTGGTAGAACTCCTGCATCACCTTGCGCATGGCATCGAGGTTCTCGCGCTCGTGCATCACCTCCAACAGCGGCGCGTCGTACTCGTCGATAAGCACCACCACCTGGCTGCCATGTTGTTCGTACTGTGCGTTAATCATCCCCATCAATGCTCCTCCCGGCGTCTGTGCGTCGCCTATGCCGTCGATTCTCAGCGAGCGGAGCATGAACATTATCTTGTCGCGCAACTCCTTAGGGCTTTCCTGTCCCTTGCAGGTGCTCATGTCCACATGGATGACCGGATACTGCCGCCATTCCCGCTCCAACTCCATGATTTTCAGCCCCTCGAACAGGTCGCGACGCCCCTCGAAATACGACTTCAGGGTCGTCGTGAGCAGCGACTTGCCGAAACGGCGGGGCCGGCTGAGGAAGGTGTATTTTACTGAATTGGCTAATTGCCACACCAAATCAGTCTTGTCAACATAGACATAACCGCCCTTCCGTATCTCTGAAAAGGTCTGTATCCCTATCGGGTATCTGCGACGCTGAGTGTTCATATCCGTATATTTTTCAAATTGCAAATATACAATTAAAATTCGGATTAAGCATCATTATCTCACAAAAAAATGACATAATAGGCCAAAAAATTTTAACATTTGGGAAAATACCGTTTCAAAACCTAATAATGTTTTTTGCATTTCAAAAAAAGGACGCGCAATGGCACGTCCCTACTCTCTACTCTATACTCTAAACTAAAAAACTGACTCTAAACTCTAAACTCTAAACTCTCAACTCCACCATCTCCCCTGCCTCCGGAATCACCACATCCTTAAACCCGTTGTTTTTCCTCAGATACTTTGCGTATCTCTCCTGCACTCCAGCCTCGCCGTGAACGACAAACACCTTCTTCACCTTGTCTGGATTCTGGCATCTGAGGTACTCCGCCATCTCTTGGTAGTCGCCGTGTCCGCTGAAGGCGTCGATGCTGCGCACCTCGGCGTTCACCTTATGCGGCATGCCGAAGATGGAGATATCCTTCTCACCCGACAGTATGCGGGCGCCGAGTGTCGTAGGGGCGCAATAGCCCACGGCAAGCACCGTGTTCTTCGGGTTGTCGATGTTGTTGGCTATATGATGTTTCACCCTGCCGGCTTCCATCATGCCCGACGCCGAGATGATGATGCACGGCTCCTTTGAGTTGTTCAACGCCTTGCTCTTGGCGACATCCGTTATATAATGCAGGCTGTTGAAGCCGAACGGGTCGTCATCGTAACGCAACACCTCCGCCACGTCTTTGTTGAAATCGCCGAGATGCATCTTGAAGATGGAGGTGGCATTGGTGGCCAGCGGACTATCGACATACACAGGGATGCGCGGCAAATCACCGCTGTTGTAGGCGTTGTTGAGGATATACACTATCTCCTGTGTCCTGCCGATGGCGAATGACGGGATGATGAGCTTGCCTTTCTTCTCCACGCAGGTATGCCTGATTATGTCGAGAAGCTCTTTCTCAGCCCCTGTCTTGTCCTGATGCAGCCTGTCACCGTAGGTGCTTTCCGTGATGAGGTAGTCGCACTGCTCGAATGGCGCCGGTGGTCGCAGCAGATAGTTGGAGGCGCGCCCGATGTCGCCGGTATAGCCCACCTTGATAACCTTGCCGTTCTCGTCAATCATGATGGTGGCGCAGGCACTGCCGAGCATGTGGCCGGTGTTGTAAAACTTCACGCTGACGTTGTTGTCGAGGTAAAACCTGCGATTAGGCTCAGTGGTGATGAACAGTTCCATGCAGTCACGGGCGTCTTTCTCAGTATATATAGGCTCCACCGGCTTCAGTCCCTGACGCGAGCGTTTCTTGTTAAACCAATGAGTATCATTCTCTTGTATGAAACCACTGTCAGGAAGCATTATAGAACACAGCTCGCGTGTCGCCGTGGTGCATATCACAGAGCCTCGGAAACCCAACTTGTAGAAATATGGTATCAGGCCCGAATGGTCGATGTGAGCATGCGTCAAAATGATGCTGTCAATCTCCTTCGGGTCAACCATGATGTTGCGGTTCATGGCATCAGTCTCCAGACCCTTGCCTTGAAACATTCCGCAGTCAAGCAAGAGCTTCTTGCCTTTGTCGGTGACGATAAGATGCTTACTGCCTGTCACCTCGCGCGCTGCGCCTATAAACTTGATTCTCATTATCTTAACACGTTTATTAGTCTGACAAAACTACCGTTGTCTGTCATGATATTTACTAAATACATTCCATTCACAAATATGCTCATGTCTATTATAACATCATCATTATCAACATGTTGCATCAACACGACCTGGCCTGTCATATTCACCACCGACACCTGTCTCATGGCATCGGCTTGGATATTCACCTTACCGGATGTCGGGTTGGGATAAATCGACACATTATCTGCATTCTCTTCGTTAACTGACGTATAATCAATTACTTCCACCTTAGTCAGGAGATAATCCGACTGGCATTCGTTCTGATAGAAAGCGATTATCCTGTAATAATACAGACCGGGTGTCTCCACCTCGTCATTACATTCATAATGAGCGATGGAAGGCGTGTTGACGATACGCTTAACCAATTCATAATCAATGTCATCCACGCTTCTATAAATCTCGAATCTATCGAGGGTGAACTCATATTCGGCTCTATCCCACGACAAATGTGCGCCAAATTCGCCTTCATCATAATAATTCTCGCCCACGAAATTCTCCGGTTGCGGGCAAGTCACAGGCAGCGGCTCTGTCACGATCACCGTGACTGCCGCCGATGCGGTGGTGGTGCCATCGTAAACAGTCACCGTATATGTCATTGCTCCTGCCTCTGTCGGCATCGCCGTCGTTGTGGCCGCCGTTGGGTCGGCTATGGTCTCTGCCGATGTCCATTCGTATGTGTAGGACTCTTCGCCTCCGGTGGCTTCGGCCGTCAAAGTGACTGATTCTCCGAGTGTTACGGTGTCGGAGTCGGCTGTTGCGACCACCAACAATGGTATCGGTGCCGAGCCGTCGGTTATCGCTATATTGGTGAAGTACGTCTTCTTGTTGTACCCAAACACCGTGAGGGTGGCGAAGCCTGTCGTGTCAACGGCCTCGAAGTTGATTGTGGCGCCGTCGCCGTCAATCATCTCGGAGCCTAATATCTCGCCGTTGAATGTCAGTGTCGCCAAGGCGCCGTCTCCGTTGGTGGTGCTCACGGTGAAGCTGGTGGCTGAAGGGCTTAACGTTGTTGCCGCCGTCACGCCCATATCCGCCGGCACCGCGTTGCGCAGCGTCAACGTCGGGTCACCAAACAAAATCCATGTGTTATATGTGCCTTTCACCGCATTTTGGTTCGGACCTTGGTCAAGAACCTTCATGTTGCCGTTGATGGAGACGCCGCCCATGGTGCGCCGGATGTTGTCGTTGTACGACTCCACTAAGATGTCAACCATCTCATCTTGTCCATACATGGGAGGCACCCACGGCTGTGAGATATATGAGAACATGCCGCCTATGGCGCCGGTCGGGTTGCCGTTGCTGTTGTTGGTGGCGCGCATCCAGGCCTCGGCGAAACAGGGACTGCTGTTGTCGTATTTCCCGTTGAGGCAAGCCACCGAGATGACGTAAGGCAGCTTGTAATCGTTGGTCAAGGCGTTGACATGCGAGTTGCTGTAGTTGAAGACGCCCCAGCCTGTCACATAGCCGTGGTTGCAGTAGTTTATGATGCTCACACCTCCGTTGATATGTGCGCTCACGGCACTTGCGTTGGATGCCGTGGTACCGGTAACATTTTGATAATCACGATAAACGTCAGTGTAGTTGTATCCCAACAAATCTGTTCTGATATTGTCAATATGTTGATAATCATCTTCATTGAAATGACCACTTGAACCCGCCGAAGTCGAGACGCCCTGTCCGACGGTCAGCCATGTGGCGTTTTCGTCCAAATCACGCTCATAATTAAGCACTTTGTTCACATGGTTTGTCACCTGCGCCTCCGTCTCACAGCAGAAACGTCCCACTATGACTTCGTTGTAATAGTCGTTGCCCGCGAGCTGTCCGTATTGGACGTCGCCGTAACCCGAATATCCGTTGGAGCCTGCGCCTGCCGAGATATAGACTCCCGGAATCTGCTCCACATCGCCAACGAGAAGTATGTCGGTCATGTCGGGATGCTCCGCGTAATAATTCTGGATGTATGATCGTATCGCCGGCGCGTTGTTACCTGTGACAGTGGTCCCGACCATTGTGGTGGGGCGTCCTATCTGTCTCTTCCACGCCACAAAAGGCTCCATGGCCGTCATGAAGTCGTCGTGACAAATGATGAGCAACTCGCCGTCGTCGGCAATGGAAACGTATTTCGACATCAACTCGTTGTAATTGATATACCGGTTCTCGTAAATCTTCCTGAACTCAGGGTCCAAGACGAAGGCATCCCTGCGTTTTTCAATGACATTTCTGCTGTCAATGCCCACATTTTTCATTTTTATGACAAGATGGCTGTAAACCCTCAGGGTCTTCGTCACCGGATTATATAAATAAGGTGTGACAACCATGTTCTGACCTCTCACATCACGATGGATATACGGCTCATGGAGCTTCACAACCCGTGAAGGATAAAAGGCATCTTGTTGATACATAGTGCCATACGTATATGGCACGTCTTCCGGAGCCACGCTTCTCGGGAAATCGCCTTTCGAGGGAGCCACCTCTATGTTCTGATAGTCAACATATTGAGCGTCAACGAGTTCGACATCCATCAGAGCGTTATCGCCAATCACCGTGGGAATCACCATACTCGACACGTCGGGCTCGCCTGCCTGCGCCATAAGCATCATTTTCTTATTGGTGACCACAACGGCATCGCCATTGGGAGTCGTCACCGGATGGGAAATAAATCCATCGACATTAATTTCGACGACAATTTCCTTCTCTGTTGATGAAACAAGATTCGCATCCCAGCCCTGTGCAAAAGCCAAGTGACTGATAATCAATCCGATTGTTAAAAATAGATGTTTTTTCATGGTGATAAATTTTTGCAAATATAATAAAAAAGGACGCCGATAGCGACGTCCTTCGTAATTTTTTTAATCAAATTCATTTGATAACGACTTTCTGAATCTCGGTGTTGCCGTTTGCGACCACCTTCAGGAAATAAACTCCGTTGAGTTCGCTCACGTCAACGGCGGTCTTTCCGTTAGCGTTGCCGCTCATCACCACCTGGCCGATGCTGTTAACTATCTGATATTCATAGTTATTGACATTGGTCACGATATTCATCACGCCGTTTGCCGGATTTGGATATACGCTCACCGACATCTCGCTTATTTCCTCGACTCCGTCGAAATCGACCTGGACGAACAGCGTCACCGGTGCCGACATAGAGCCATTGGCATTGACAGCATACACCGAATATTTGTATGTGCCGCTCTCTTCAAGGGCATCGACATATTCTGTTTCGGTTACTGTCGCAAGTGTGGCGTCGTTGCGTTTCACCAAGTATGATTCCGCGTCGGCTGAGCCTTCCCATGTCAGCATCACGTCATGGCCTTCGACGGTGGCCTCAAGTCCCGTCGCCGGGTCGATGAATGTGATGACACTGGTTGGCGGGAAGAGGATGTCGTCAATCATGGCGCAGTCACCGCCGTTGTTCACCGAGCCGTCCTTGGTGTAGCTCCATTTGAATGTGTGCTGACCCGCTGTCACGGCCTGTGTGAACTGTGTCCATGACACCTCGCCTGACCATGTACCCTTCTCCTGGTTGTCCATGTAGAAGTGCAGCTTGTCATAGTTGGTTTCTGACGACACATAATACATAAATGTAAGCTCACCGGCTGCGAGCACGTTCACTGTAAGTGTGATGTTATAGTCTGAGTTTGCCATGCCTGCATTGGCTGACTTCGCGCATTTCGTGCCTTTCACGCCTCCATCGACGATGGTCCAGGCGTTAGGTGTGCTGAAGGTCCAGTCGCTGCCGAATGTGCCTGACTCGAAGTCTTCCATGATGGCGCCATAGCTCAGCACGAAGATGTTCTGAACCACGAAGAGTCCTGATGTCATCTCGTATGCCACCTCGAATGTGGTGCCCGGCTCAACGCTTTCAGCGACGGTGTAGCCGGCGTTCAGCGTGATGGTCTCGCCACCCTCGATAACGTCGTCAAACGCTATTGTCTCAGGGTCGAATACGAGGTCTGGTGAGCAGCTTATCAAGGTGAACTCGCCGCCATACAACGGGGCTGAGCCTGAGTTCAGGAATGTCAGAGCCACATCGGTGTCGGTAGTCACCATGTTGTTGAAGGCGAGCACAGGAGCGTGCAGGTCAATGATAATCTTACCAACCCACACATCTGTGCCGTCTGTGACATTGACGTCAAGCTGTGCCTTTGTCCCGTCAGGTACGTTGGCCGACACCTCAAACTGGAAGCCTTCTATTGTCAACACCTCGTCAGGGTTGATGGCGTCGAAGGCTACTTCAGCAGCTGTGATGTTGATGTATTCATTTTCTGTTGAGATTGTCGCCACTACATTGTTGGCAATATCCACACCCACGTTCTTGAAGTCAATCGACAGGTCGATGGTCTCGCCATAGTTAGCCTGAGGAGCGCTCATCTCGTAACCGTTCACCGTGACGTATGCGCCTTCTGCCGGCAGGACATCGATTTCACCCACGTATGTCGCTCTGTTGAAGCCCATCACCACCAAAGTGGCGCCACCCACATTCGACAAGGCCGGGAATGTCATCGTGCAATGACCGTTGATGAGCCTCTGCGATGCGAGCACCTCGCCGTCCATCGACAATGTGGCGATAGCGTAATCGGCATCGGCATATACTTCGAGTTCTGTCATCCCGAGCATCAGCACCGACGGTGTCGCCGTCACGCTCATGTCGGTCGGGTTGGCTGTACGAACCATCAATGACGGGTCGCCGAAGAGCACCCATGTGTCATGGCATTCAGTGTCGTTACTCTTATCGATGACGTCCATGTTGCCGTTCAACGAGGCGCCTGCCAAAGTGTGGTTAAACTGGTCAACGTTACGCCATTCGCACAAGACGTTAACCATCTCGTCTTGTCCGTACATCGGTGGGATCCAGGGCTGTGACATCCATGAGAACATGCCTCCGATAGCACCTGTAGGTGTGCCGTTGGAGTTGTTGGTGGCACGCATCCAAGCCTCAGCGAAGCATTCGCCGCCTGCGCCGCCGTAGTCGAACTTACCGTTCAGGCAGGCCACCGACCAGACGATAGGCCACATATTGTCGTTTGTCAAAGCGTTGACGTTGCTGGTGCTGTAGTTGGCGACGCCCCAGCTTGTCTCTGAACCGTGGTTGCAGTAGTTGATGATGCTGATACCTTGGTTTGTCGTCGCGCTGATTGTCGATGTGCTTGCGTCACCGCCGCTGCCGCCGTGATGCTCCGTGACCACAGAATAGGTGTAGTGCAACAGTGTGTCGCGGATAAGGTCGATGTGACGATAGTCGTCTTCACCGAAGTGACCGCTGCCTGCGCCGTAGTATCCGATACCCATGCCTTTGTCGCACCATGTCACATTCGGCTGCAAATCGCGCTCATAATAAAGCACCTTGTTGACCTGTGATGTCACATGGGCGTTGGTCTGCACTGAGAAACGGCCAATGAACACCTCCGGATAGTGGTCGGTACCCTCGACTTGGCCGAACCAGTTGTCGGAACGCTCTGAGCCGAGGCTATGTGGTGTGATGTGTTCATAGTCACCGACGAACAACACATAAACGAGGTTATGGTTGGGGTCGTTGTACATGTTTGAGATATAGCTCTTGATACCTGTGTCGCTGTTTCCGCCAGCCGTTGTCACGCTCACCATCGTGGTAGGACGGCCTGACTGGTTTTTCCATTCCACCAAAGGCTCCATGCTTGTCATGAACTGGTCGGCGCAGATGATGAGCATCTCGCCGTTGTCCTCGATGAAAGGATATTTTCCGGCAGCCTCGGCGAAGTTGATGAAACGACGCTCATAAGATGCCTTGAACTCCGGAGAGGTCTTGACAGTGTTGCTCTTACGCGCGAGTTTCGGGTTCTCGCCGTTGTCGCTCACCTTTGTCATGGCTATTGTCATGTTTGTGTAAACACGCAATGTCTTGGTCACAGGGTTGTATGCGAACGGACGCACCACTATGTTCTGGCCGCGGAAGTCCCTGATGATGTAAGGGGCGTCGAGCGACACCTGAGCCGCCGGCCAAAATGCGTCTTGCTGATACATCTCACCGTAGGTGTAAGGGACATCCTCAGGATTGATTTGACGGCTGAAGTTGCCTTTGGAAGGAGCCACCTCGACATTCTCATAGTCAACGTATGTCGAGTTGACAACGGTAACTTTCATTTCCGCCATGTCACCAATCATAACCGGGATGACATCGTATGAGAGTTGCGGCGCACCGGCCTCAAGCTCGTATGCCATGTCTTTCACGCTGACTACGACCTGCTTGCCTTCAGGGGTTGTCACGTTCTGTGTGTAAAAACCTGCGAGGTTAACCTCGATAATCGTCTCATTCTCAGTGGATGAGATTAAGGTCTTTTTCATCGGCGACGGAGTCTCACTCGAGATTCCATGCCATTCCTGCGCGAATCCCATAAACGAGAACAGCAGGAACAAAGCTGATAGTAATAATGATTTTCTCATAATTTTTTTATAAAATGGTTTGATAATATTTTACACCTTACTCTATTAATAGCCTGCAAAGATATAAAAAAAAAGGATGCCGTAAACCGACATCCTTAATTTTTTTTAAAAAATAATTTACTTGACAGTAACTTTTCTTACCACGACATCGCCGTTGGCAGTGATTCTCAAGAAGTAAACTCCGTTGAGTTCGCTCACGTCAACGCTTGTCTTTCCGTTGGCGTTGCCGCTCATCACCACCTGGCCGATGCTGTTGATAATCTGATACTCATAGCTGCCGGCGTTGGTCACGATGTTCATCACGCCGTTTGCCGGATTTGGATATACGCTCACCATGACATTCTGATTTTCAATGACATCTGTGAAGTCAACTGTCACGAAGCATGTGACAGGGGCTGACATCGAGCTGTTGTCATTGACGGCATACACAGAATATTTGTATGTGCCGTTCTCTTCAAGGTAATCGGCGAACTCCGTCTCGGTGACTGTTGCGAGTTCCTCGTTGTCGCGTTTCACTAAGTATGCTGTAGCATCGGCTGAGCCTTCCCATGTCAGAGCCACGTCATGGCCTTCGACGTTAGCCTCAAGTCCTGTCACCGGGTCGATGAATGTGATGACATTGGTTGGCGGGAAGAGGATGTCGTCGATTTTAGCGCAGTCATCACCACTGTTCACCGAGCTGTCTTTGGTGTAGCTCCATTTGAATGTGTGATAACCCACTGTCACGGCCTGTGTGAACTGTGTCCATGCGATGTTGCCTGACCATACGCCCATCTCTTGGTTGTCCATGTAGAAATGGAGCTTGTCGTAGTTGCTTTCTGATGACACATAATACATAAATGTAAGCTCACCTGCTGCGAGCACGTTCACTGACAGTTGCATGAAGCCTTCTGAACTTGCCACGCCTGCGTTAGCTGATTGTGCGCATTTCGTGCCTTTCACGCCGCCGTCGGTAATCGTCCAAGGGTACTGTGTGCTTAAGGTCCAGTCGCTGCCGAATGTGCCTGACTCGAAGTCTTCCATGATAGCGCCATAGCTCAGCACGAAGACATCCTGAACCACGAAGAGTCCTGATGTCATCTCGTAGGCCACCTCGAATGTGGTGCCCGGCTCAACGCTTTCATCGACTGTATAGCTGGCAGTCATCGTGATTGTCTCGCCACCTTCGATAATGTCGTCAAACGTTATTGTCTCAGGGTCGAACACGAGGTCTGGTGAGCAGCTTATCAAGGTGAACTCGCCGCCATACAACGGTGCCGAGCCTGAGTTCAGGAATGTCAGGGTCACCTCGGTATCTGTCTTCTCCATATTGTTGAATGCGAGCACCGGAGCGTGCAGCTCTACCTTGAATTTTCCTTCCCATACCTCATTGCCGTCGGTCACCACAAGGATGAACTGTGCCTTGGTCTTGTCTGGGACATTATTCGACACCGCGAATTGGAATCCTTCCATTGTAGCTGTCTGGTCCGGTGCCAAGCTTGTCACCTCGCCGTCAGCCAAGATAATCTCGATATATTCGCTTTCTGTTGTGAGTGTGGCTGTGATATTGCTGGCCTCCATTGTGCCAACATTCTTCACGGTGATGTCCATGTCGATTGTCTCGCCATAGTCGGCTTGAGGGACGTTCAACGCGTATGAGTCTATTGCCACGTAAGCGCCATCCAATGAGGCGGCCGGAACGATGGCGGTATAAGGCTGACGCTGCGGGTGTGTCACCACGATTTTCACGTCGCCGCCTGATGTGATAGGCTCAAACAGCTGGATGTCAGCCACGCCTTCCTCGCCTATTTCACCAGCGCCATATAGCACGCCGTCTTTTGTGATACCGACGTATGAACCCGGATCAGCCTCAATGGTATATGTATCCATGCCTATTGGCATAGTCGGCATGTGTGAGACGCTGTTCTCGGCGGGATTGGTGTGATATGGGCAGATAGAACCGTCGCCAAGCACGTGGTATGACTCCCAATAGTACTGGTCGGAAACGCTGCCCTGGTAGCCGTTGGCGTGTGAGTAAGCCACCGCCACATCACCGATAAACACCACTGCCGACAAGCTGTTGAAGTCGTCTCTGAACTGTGCGTCATAAACGCCCATTGATGACTCCTCGTATGTAGGCATCTGGTTGAATGTGTTGGTAGCACCTACTCCGAAGTAGTAATCTTCATACCAATAGGAGCTCGGGCATGAACCGATGTAAGCGAAAGCGCCTTTGTTTGCTGTTGTCACGAATGTCTCGCCCAAGCATTTTCCTGAGATGCCCCAGTCAGCGGCTTGGCAGCAGTTACCCATAGCCCAGAAGTATTTGTCTTGGTTGGTCAGTGAGTTGACGTTGCTGTTGGTGAAGCTCGGGTCAGCCCAGCTGGTGTTGCTGCCGTGAGCGGTGTAGTTCACGAAACCGACGCCGGTGCTCAAGCTCGCGTATGTGTTGTTGTACGGCTGGGTGAGGAACAGGTTCACATCCTGGAAACCATGCGCTGCATTGTAATAGTAGTAGTTGGCATATTCAATGGTAGGTTTGCCTGCTCTCGGATTCCATGAGCTGTCCCATCCTGCGATAAGAAGAACGTTGCTCAGATATGACGGGTCGGGCATGGTATATTGCTCATATTGCAGCGATTTTGCGATCATGATGTCCATCTCAGCCACTGTCTCAGCTGTGAAACGGCTGTGGAACATGTCTCCGTAGTAGTCGTTTGAGCCGCCTGCCACAGCATAGTAATAAAGGTCGGTCACGCAGCTTGTCGCGCTACCTGTCTGTGACGCAGGCACTTGGTTGCTGTCACCGAAGATGATGACGAATGAAGGTGTTCCTCCGTTGGCGACACCATCATTGTACTTGTTGATGATGAATGACTTGATGGCAGAGGCTGTCGTTCCTATCTCATCGGTGTAGTTGACGTCGAGGATGAAGCCTTTTTCGGTCTTCCATGTGAGCCATGGCTGCATCGATGTCTCAAACATACGGTTGGCGATGACCAGGACTCTCACCGGTGTTGCCCAGAGGTCCGGGTGGTCGTCATAGATGTCGCGGATGGCTTTCTCGTTGAATAACGAGGCGTAAACCGTTCTGAAGTAAGGGCTGTAGGTGTTGACCAAGGTCTTCTCCGTGAGAGCGAGGTCGGCATCCTCAAATGTCACTTCCACTTCAATGTCGTTGTAAACGCGTACGGTGTTAGCGGAGGCATCGTATCTTAAAGCATTGATTTGCAATGCTCCAATCTGCACGCCGCGCATCGTGCCCATCACTGTCACCTCAGCGAGAGGACGCTCGTCATAACCCTTTGCCGCATAAGCATTCTCATTGTACTTGAATTCCACTTCCTTCTCACTCTTGCTCTGAGACGGCTGTTGTGGATAGATTCTTTCAATGCCGTAGTCGGTGAGGTTATACTCGTTCACTGTGTAGTTTTTCACTGTCACGACGGGTTTGGCACCGAATGGGACAGCGATAAGCTCACGTGTCACAGGCACCTGAGGCTCGCCGATTTCGCCGGCCGGCACAGAGTTGCCCATTGTAATTACCGAAAAAACGCCTTTTTCTGTGTTGACGTTCACACTCTCAATGCTTTCGTATGAGAATGATGCTGAGAAACCGCTCATGGTCACATGTTGTGCCTCAGGAGTTTTGTTCCCTCTTGAACCAAGGTCGATATGACCCTGAGCAAATGCTTGGAAGCCGAACATGATGACTACCAATGCCATTGCGAGTTTTTTAAGTTCAAATTTTTTCATTTTTGTAAAATTAAGTTATTTAATTATGTTATCTTTCAAAGACAGAGCTTCGCTTTTTTACAAGCTACAAAAATACATATTTTTTCAAAAAGTGTTCCTTTTTTTTGACAAAATTTTCAAAAAAAACGTCATTGACCTAATAAGATATCGTATTCTTTTTTGGAATTCAACAACTTAACAGCGCGCTCTATCATCTTGTCCTCTTTCATCACCACTTGATAGAATTTGTCGATGTTCCAGATGTTCTGCGCTATTATCGCTTTGATTCTCAATTTAATCCAGTTTTTCGAGCGTTCAAACTGCTCGTCATTCCATTTGATGTCTTTTTTTTCAGCCACCTGCTTGAAATCTTCCAACATCGTGTCGTCAATATCGAATTTTTTGTTAAACTTCTCAAAAGTCTGATAATCATGGTTTATTTTCTCTCTGTTTGCCAAAACGTAATCGATGCAATAGGCGTTGAACACGTTTTTTCTCACCAAATCGGTGAACAGTTTGGTTGAGTATGTGGTGTCAACGGGCATGAAGATATCCGGCATGATGCCTCCGCCGCCATATACCGTCCTATTGTTGCGCAGGGTGTAATATTTAAGAGAATCAGCGAGTTTGATGCTGTCGGCGTGGTAATATTCGCCATGTTCGAGGCGTTTTGTCATCTCCTTGAAATAGTCTTCCGAGCCTTTGTCGTAGGAGCGTTGTATGCACCTGCCTGTCGGGGTGTAATAACGTGCTGTGGTGAGACGTATCTGGGCACCGTCAGGCAGGTTGAACGGCCTCTGTACCAGACCCTTGCCGAAAGAACGGCGGCCAATGAGCACGCCACGGTCCCAGTCTTGTATCGCTCCCGACACTATCTCGCTTGCCGATGCGCTGCCTTCGTCAATCAGAACCACTAACCTGCCCTCCCTGAAACTGCCGTTGTGGTCGGTGGCGAAAATCTGCTTAGGACTCCTCAGTCCTTCAGTAAACACCACCGTTTTATCACTGCCAAGGAACTCGTTGCCCAGACCGAAGGCGGTTTGCAGATACCCTCCCGAGTTGCCTCTCAGGTCGAAAATAAGCGACTGCATGCCTTGTAACTTCAATGCCTCAAGAGCGTTTTCAAACTCATCTACCGACTGCTGCGCGAACTTGTCAAGCTTGATATATCCGATTTTTTTGTCAACCATGAAATAGGTGTTTATGCTATTCAATGGTATCTTATCTCTAACGACTTCAAAATCAATAAGTTCCTTGTCATCGCCTCGTTTGATGCCGAGCACCACCTTGGTGCCTTTTTGTCCACGCAGATGTTTCGTGACATATTCGTTGTTGACTTTTTTTCCGAAAGCGTCTTCCCCGTCGATGGTCACTATCCTGTCGCCCGCCATGATGCCCACCTTCTCCGACGGTCCGCCCGGCACCGCAGATACGACAAGAATGGTGTCTCTCAAAATCTGAAACGTCACGCCTATGCCCTCGAAGCTGCCCACAAGCTCCTCGTTGGCTTTCTGGACATCCTTGGCGGCGATGTAAGCACTATGAGGGTCAAGGGATTTCAGCATCGCGATGATGGCCTCCTCCGTCAGCTTGGGCATATCGGTGCTGTCAACATAAAAATTGTCAATCAGATACATCGTGGTGGCGAGCTTCTGCGTGGTCTCCGACTGCTTCACCTTGTTTTGTGCAAAACACAACTGGCTGATTGCCAATAATATAATTAGAGATAACCTTTTCATTGTCTGATTTTTATTTTTCAACATGATGCGATGAATCGCGTTTATACAACATTGTCATTTATAAATTCCAACAATCAACTTCTGACGATTTCAAACGAATTATCCTCATTAATCCTTATTATCGTTGACGCCTTAGGTTTGACGATAACGTCATGATACAGGCTCACCACATAGTCGGCGGTGGTTTTCATCTGTTCTGAAATGTCAACAAAATTTGCCGGTGCCGGCTGTCCGCTCAGGTTTGCCGACGTCGAGGTAATCGGATGTCCGAGGCGCCTTATCACCTCTTGGCAGAACTCATTGGTAGTGACGCGGATGCATACGCTGCCGTCGGATGAGAGGTTTTTTGCGAGTCCTTTTGACTCTTTATATATGATACTCAAAGGATTACGTGATGATTTTATCAGGTCGGCGGTCACAGGCGAAGGATTTTTCACGTAATCTTTCAGGCGTTCGATGGAGTCAACCAAGATTATCAGCCCCTTGCCCGCCGGACGTTTTTTTATCTTGAAAATCTTGTCGATGGCCTTGGCGTTGGTAGCATCGCAACCTAATCCCCAGATGGTGTCAGTGGGATACACCAAGATCTTGCCTTCTCGTAGCAGTTTCACACACAATTCAACTTCTTGCTCAAAAGTATTCATATTCTATCTATAAGTTCTTGAATATCAATATAATATGCACAATTAAAATGATTTTTCGGACATTGTTTATATCCATGCAGTCCACAAGGACGGCATTCTAAATCGCGGTGTTCCTCTACAACCACCGAATTTTCCGACAGCGGACCGAAGCCGAAATCAGCCACTGTGGAGCAGTATATAGCCGTTGTTGGCGCGTTTTGCGATGACGCGAGGTGCATGGGAGAGGAGTCATTCACGTAGTTCATCACGGCATCGCGCATAAGTGCCGCCGACTCCAGAAGATTAAGCCTGCCGGCGAGACTTATAACGTTTTTAGACGGCAGATTTGACACGAGACGGGCACACGTTGCCACATCGTCTTTTCCGCCAAGGAGATAAACCCTCAAATCATCAGGGACACGGCTCAGAAACTCCACCCAGCGGTCTTCCGGAAACTGTTTTGTAAACCAAAGCGAACACGGTGCCACGCAGATGTATCTCTCTGATTTATAACATCTTACCTTTTCAAAAACCTCTTCACTCGGATACAGTGCCGGTCGCATCGGCTTGTTATCGGTTATGTGCTCTATGAGTTTTTGGTTGCGGTCAACCTCATGAACGCCCTTCACCCCTATCTGATGTTCAATCTTATGCGTAAACCAACGGCTCCATGGGTTTTTGTCAAAGCCGGATGTCTCTTTCGCCTTGCCGAAAACGGTCAAGAACCCGGTTGCCGAATAACGTTGGATGTTTACAATCAAGTCATAACGCTGACGGCGCACCTCTTTCAAAAGTGCAAACAAATTTCTGTATTTGTGACTTTTTTTGTTCCACAACAACACCTTATTAATATATGGATGGCTGACAAAAAGGCTCTCATATCCTTTTTTAATCATCATATCTATCTGACTATCAGGATAATACGAATGCAATCTCTCGCCAACGGCAGTCGCAAGAATCACATCGCCAATAGATGCTGTCTGTATCACCAAAAATTTTTTCATTTGCTTAAAAACAAACGACAAAGATACTAATTTTTCTTGAATTTACATCTTTTTACTTAAAAAAACCGCATTTATAGATTCTACACCAAAACGCGACTTAAGTTTGCTGAGACGAGACTCATCGACATTGGCATCCGACACACAATGGTCTATTTGTCGCTTTTTTAGGTCTAAAAGTAATAATATTTGCGTTATTGCTTATATATCTTTACCTTTGTGAAAATTTTTAACTGTCAAAATTAAATTTATATGAAAAAAAGCACTAAAATTTGGATTTGTATCACAGGCGTTCTTCTCGTGATACTTGGCGTGGTATGTATTGCACATCCGGCGGGGACACTATTCTCGGCGGCATGGCTCATCGGACTTCTCACACTCTTCTCTGGTATTGCGGAGTTGGTGTTCACACTCAACACCCAGCGTTATCTGCCCAATAGCGGCACACGTATGCTGTCGGCTCTGATGCAGATTATCTTAGGTTGCATTTTCCTCGGACACAACTTGTTCTTAGCCGCCTCGTTGCCAGTAATATTCGCGGCATGGATTATGATTGAGGGCATCATCATGGCTGTGCGCTCAACGGATTACAAATCAGTCGGTTTCAAATACTGGTGGGTGATTTTGGTTCTTGGCCTCGCCTCGGCGGTGCTCGGATTCTTAGGACTGCGCAATCCTGAAGCGGCCGGACGCACACTCTCAGTGCTCATCGGCATCGGCATCATATTATACGGTCTCTCCAACATCATCGGCATAGCGGCACTCAGCCGTTTTGAGAAGAAAATCAAAAACAAGATAGACGCCGCCTACGAAAAGCTCGACAACCTTCGTGAGACACTTGAGAACATTGACTTGCAAGAGGTCAGTGAAGACATCAGACAGAAGGTTGAAGACCTTCGCGCTTCGTTGGAAGATCAGTATCAAAACGAGTAAACATACACTTGCGACCACAAATCCCTTTGGCTGAAGTCAAAAACATTCTTGAAAAAGTGGTCTGAAATCGAGAAAAGTATATTCTCGTATTATAAGATAAAGGGCTGCCGGCAGCCCTTTATCTTATTTCTCAAAAATCTTCTCGCCAAGGTCATAATCCTGCAAGAACTTCACTGATTTGGCTATCTCAGTGTACATCACCTTGTCGATCTTCACGAATTCGACTTTCTTGCGGTATTCGGCGATGAAGTTCTCAATAAACTCCGATGATTTCACAGGTTTACGGAAGTCGAGCGCCTGGGCCGCGTTGAAGAGCTCGATGGCGAGGATACGCTCGAGGTTGTTTGCCACGCGCAGTGCCTTTGTCGCGGCGTTGGCACCCATGCTCACGTGGTCTTCCTGTCCCTGCGACGACTCGATGCTATCGACCGATGCCGGCGTGCATAGCTGTTTGTTCTGGCTTACGATGGCGGCGGCGGCATATTGCGGTATCATGAAGCCCGAGTTCAGTCCCGGCTCCGCGACGAGGAACGACGGCAGCCCGCGTTTGCCTGCGATGAGCTGGTAAGTCCTGCGTTCCGAGATGTTGCCAAGCTCCGCCATCGCTATTGCCAAGAAGTCGAGGCTCAATGCTAACGGCTGTCCGTGGAAGTTACCAGCCGAGATGACCATGTCCTCATCGGGGAACACCGTCGGGTTGTCGGTCACCGCGTTGATTTCCTCGCCGAGGATCTGCGACACGTAGGCGATGGCGTCTTTCGACGCGCCGTGCACCTGCGGGATGCAGCGGAACGAATACGGGTCCTGCACATGCTCCTTGTGACGCGCAATCATCTCGCTGCCTTTCAAGAAGTTACGGAAACGCTCGGCTGTCACAATCTGGCCTCTATGATGACGAATCTGATGAATCTGGTCGTAGAACGGCTCGATGCGGCCATCGAAAGCATCCAATGAAACGGCGCCTATCATATCGGCGAGATATTGCAGGCGGAACGCCTTGAGCAGCACGTAAGTGCCGTATGAGCACATGAACTGTGTGCCGTTGAGCAACGCCAGACCTTCCTTCGACTGAAGGGTGATAGGCTCCCAGCCGAAAATCTTGCATACCTCAGCGGCGGGACGAATCTCGCCTTTGTAATGAACCTCACCGAGACCGAGCAAAGGCAGAATGAGGTTGGCGAGAGGCGCGAGGTCGCCGGAGGCACCGAGCGAGCCTTCATCATAAACAACAGGAAGCACGTCGTTGTTGAAAAAGTCGATAAGTCGCTGAACTGTAACGAGTTGCACGCCTGAATTGCCATACGACATGTTCTGAATCTTCAGAAGAAGCATGATGCGGATGATTTCCTCCGGGACGAGGTCGCCGGTGCCGCAAGCATGCGACATCACTAAGTTTTTCTGCAAGGTGCTGAGGTCTTCCTTCGAGATGTTTACATTACAGAGTGAGCCGAAGCCCGTAGTGACACCGTAAATAGGCGTGGTCTGCGTCTCCATCTTCTTGTCGAGATAGTCGCGGCACTTCTGGATACGGCACTTTGCATCTTCTGAAAGCGCAAGTTTGTAATGCTCGCTGATGATTCGGTTAACTTCCTCAAAAGTAAGGGTTTCTGTTGAAATATAATGTGTCTTCATTTTATGTTATTTTTTGATTATTTCGATTAAATTTTCAGCTTTCACTACTTCCTGGCGACCTTCTTTCATCCATTTCACTGTGAAAGCCTTGTCGTTCACCTCGTTCTCGCCTGCCATCAGCACCACCGGGATGTTGCGCTGGTCGGCATATTTCATCTGTTTTTGAATCTTAGCCGCGTCAGGATAAATCTCAGCGTTAACTCCTTGACGGCGAAGCTGTTGCAGATATGGGAGGCAATACATCTCCTCTTTCTTTCCGAAGTTCAGGAATATGACCTCAGTATTCTCGGCGTTTTTCTCCGGGAAGAGGTTCAGCTCGCTCAAAACGTCGTAGATACGGTCAGCTCCGAAGCTGATGCCCACGCCTGAGACGTTAGGCAGACCGAATATTCCGGTGAGGTTGTCGTAACGGCCACCGCCCGAGATGCTTCCCATCGCCACGTCTTTCGCCTTGACCTCGAAGATGGCACCGGTGTAATAGTTCAAGCCACGCGCAAGGGTGAGATCAAGTTCGTATTCGATACGTAAACCCATGACGTCCAAGTAGTTAAAGAGCGTCTCAAGCTCCTCAATGCCTTTGGTCCCTATTTCGATGCCGCTCATCAGCGATTTCAGCTGCGCCATCTTCTCGCGGGCGTCGCCTTTCATGAAGAGAATCGGCTGAAGCTTCGCAATGGCTTCATTGTCAAGGCCTTTCTCAGCTAACTCGGCATTCACCGCGTCGATTCCTATCTTGTCGAGTTTGTCGATGGCGACGGTGATATCGACGAGAGCGTCAGGGTTGCCGATGTATTCGGCTATGCCGGCAAGCACTTTGCGGTTGTTTATCTTCATCACCACGTTGATTCCCAGCTTATTAAACACCTCATCGACAATCTGGACGAGTTCAGCCTCGTTGAGCAGCGAGTCGCTCCCTATGATATCAACGTCGCACTGGTAGAACTCGCGGTAGCGTCCCTTCTGCGGGCGGTCGGCGCGCCACACCGGTTGCATCTGGTAGCGTTTGAACGGGAACGCAATCTGGTCGCGGTATTGCACCACGAAGCGCGCAAACGGCACTGTGAGGTCGTAGCGGAGGCCTTTCTCGCAGATCTTGCTTGAGAGCTTCTGAGAATCAAGCGGTTCGCCGTTCTGCTCCACTCCCGACATGAAGTCGCCGGAGTTGAGGATGCGGAACAGCAGCTTGTCGCCTTCCTCCCCATATTTTCCCATAAGGGTGGAGAGGTTTTCCATAGAGGGCGTCTCAATCGGCTGAAAGCCAAAGCGTTTGAACACGGTCTTGATGGTGTCGAATATATAGTTCCGGCGCGTCATGACATCCGGCAGGAAGTCGCGAGTGCCTTTGGGTATAGACGGTTTCTGTGCCATTTTTTGAAATATTTACAAACTGCAAAAATACAAATTTTAGATTAAAGATAAGAGATAAAAGATAAAAGATTTTTAGCCATTAGCTTTTCCTTACGTCATTTCGACTGTAGCGAAGAGAAGTGGAGAAATCTCAAAAAATCTAATACAAAAATCCCAGCATCCACAGAGGAAGTTTTGCCCCTACAGGTGATTCGATGTCGTCTGCAAAGATGTAAGAATCAGGCAAATCGGCAATCTGATTGAAGCCTTTATCCTTGCCACCTATCTCAAAATGGTATATTGAATCAACTTTGAAATCGCCTTTGTCTTTGCTATATTCAACGCTATGATTTTCAGCAAGATGAGTGATGGCAAAAGTCTCACGTGCTGTTCTAATTTCTACCGACGAAGGACTTAACGCATACAAAAGATTGGTGTTATCAAGATAAACTTTATCAGGTTTGGTCAGTTTTCCTATGCTTTTCTTATCTGAATACAACAGATTCAAAAGATTTGCATTGCCAAGATTTTTCAGATAACCAATCACGGTATCGCGTCCGATTTCAATTGCAGCCGCCAGCCTATTTGCATTCACTTCGTAAGGCACACTTTCAGAAATGACCGACAACAAAGCCTTTATTTTTCTGATATTTGCCACCTCAACCTTACAAATCAAAGGAAGCTCAACTTCGATGACATAATTTACGATTTGCTCAATTTTTGTATAATAATCCTCTTTACCTTCCAAATAAAAAGGATAATAACCGCTTTTCAAATACTTTTTAAACTGTTCGACAGGCTTGCATTTTGACGATACTTTTTTCCACAATTCAAAAGGATTTGCAATGATGTCTTCCAATTTACAAATAGGAAAGTCAAGACCTTCGTAAAACCTCAAAGCTTCCCTGAACGAGAGTCCCGACATGTTGTATTTCACGCATCTGCGCGACAAATCAGCATCGCCAGCCAAAAGACTCATAAGCGACGAGCCGCTGATAATCACTTTCAATTCGGGATACAATTCATAAATCTCCTTAATCTCTCTACTCCATCCGTCATATTTATGAATTTCATCTACTATCAGTCGTTTTCCGCCATTCATCACGAACTCATCGGCAAGGTCAACAAGAGTTCTGCGCGACATATCGACAGTATCGGTCGAACAATACAAAACGCTTCTGTCTCCTGCTTGATAATTCAATTTCACAAACTGCTTGAGCAAAGTCGATTTTCCGACACCTTTGGCACCTTGTATCGACAAAAGTCGGGCATCCCAGTTCACGCGGTGCATCATTTCCCTGACGATTTCAAGTGAAGTGTTCGCAATTAAGCGGTCATGTTTTACAAACAAAGTTTCCATAACAATATCTTTTTCGGCTGCAAAGATACAAAAATACTTTTTACGGGCAACACTTTTTTATAAAATATGTTGGTTGCATACAACACTTTTTACCAAATTATGTTGGTTAGAAAAAGTATTTTTAGTTTTGAGCATCATTTTTCAACTGCTACCTTTCTCCGAAAGCTGAAGGCTGAAAAATTGGTGATTAGAACCATATATTGGATGTATTTGATAAAAATTTCCATTCTTTTGTGGTTTATTCCTAAAAAATCTTTATCTTTGCAACTGGTTTAAGCAATTAAACCTTTGATTTATTGAATTAACGAAGCGTTATGCTTTTCTTGTAGATGAAAACGTAGGAAATTTTCATTTGAAAACACAAGATTTCATAATGGTTTCACGCGTTATGCGTGGGCTGTTCCCATATTTGTGTTTTCGAGTTTTCCTACGACTTTCATCTACAGTGTGGCATGCAGTTCCACGCTTTTTATTGTTGTTTTTTACCATGGAACTTGGTAATAATAAAGTTGTGCCCGACACGAAAAAGGGTGTTTATTATGAAAAAAACTTTACTAATTATCGCAGTTTTTTCGATGCTGACGTCTTGCTCGCCAACTATCTATTATCAAATGTATCATACAAAACCAGTTAACGATAATATAATTGTTAACGAAAATACATTGATTTTTGAAGATGAACATTGTGTTATTCTTTATGATTTCTGGGGAGAATATGGAGACTTTGGATTTTTAGTCTACAATAAAGGCGATGAAAATATTTATATACATTTAGACGAATGCTTCTTTGTAGTCAATGGTTTTGCTTATGATTACTATCAGAATAGAATCTATTCAAATAGTAGTTCTAGTGTTGCCTCAACAACTAATTCATATTCATTGAGCGGTTCCAATAGTTCAACCTTTGCTAATGTTAATGCTAGTAGCTATTCAATCGGCACAATTACCTATGGTAATGCTTATGGTTCGGGCAACACATATAAAAATGGTTATATTGGAGGTTTTTCAAATACTTATGTAAGCTCTTCATCAAAAAGCGTTTCAACTGCAGAGAAAATGGTTGTATGTATCCCTCCTCAGAATAAAAAAATAATATCCGAGTTTTGTATTAGAAAATCATTATACAGAGATTGTGACATATTTCTATATCCGAAAAAAACGGATAAATACAGTTTGAGTTTTGACAGTAGTGAAGAAAGCCCTTATGTATTTGGCAATAAATTAGCATATTCTGTTGGTGAGTCACCTGAGATGATAAGAATAATCAATGAATTCTATGTATCAGAAATATCAAACTATCCAATTGAAAAAATCACCAAACTTGTTCCAAAATCAAACTGTGGAAGGAAAATAGAAGGTCAAAACAAACGAGTCTTTACACAATCAGGACCCGATCGATTTTATATTGAATATAATTATAATACAAATACAACATATATAGAACACTAATCCATAAAAAGCATTCATTTGTAAGTGGCATTATTTGTAATCATAAAAAAAGGTATAATAGACAAAAATAGTTGGTAAAAACATTGTAAGCATAAGGTTTTTCAAGTAAAAGGAGTAACTTTGATGAAAACGTTTTCATCAAAGTTACTTAATCATGTCAAAAAACAGGAGAGAAAGATGCCCAGAATGCGGCTTTTTGGATGTCATAAAATGGGGTAGACAATCAGGTCACCAGAGATACAAATGCAAGAACTGCGGGACTGTGTTTACATTCACCAGGAAAGATGTGTCAAAGTTGAACAGGTTCGTTTGGTTCAGATGGTGGATATTGGGCAAACAGACAATAGAACAGATATCCGGACTTAGCGGATACAGTACCCGTCAGTTGTCAAGATGGTTCGATGAATATCTTGATGAATACCTCACCTGACTGATAACGAATGGGAATCGGAGATTGAGGAGGACTTACGCAACATACAGTCTCTTGGTGTCAGGATAGAGAGCGTGACGTGTGACGGAGGGAGAAACATCATAAAGGCAGTAAAGTCTGCGTGTCCCGACACATCCGTTCAGCGTTGTCTGGCTCATATACAGAGGTAGTGTAATCTGAACTGTGTCAAGGTCTAAATTCGTCATTGTTACAGGTTGCAAAATTACATAATTTCAAATCTGTTTCCAAATTTTATTGCTAATTGTTGAGATATCAAAGCCCAGTTGGGGAGTGATGATGTCCATTTCTCGCAGATGTTGCGGTATGCAAGCCAGACGAGTTTCTCCAAAGCGGTATCCGATGGGAACACGCCCTTGTTCTTCGTCACCTTGCGTATCTGGCGGTGATAGCCCTCGACAGTGTTGGTGGTGTAGATGAGACAGCGTATGTCCTTGGTGTACTGGAAGCACCCTGTCGGTTATCGCGCTGATGGTCTCAGCGGACATCTTCGTGTTGAACTCCCTCTCAAAGTAACGGCTTATCTCGCGTGTGCTTGTCCCGAAGGCGTACATGCCTATTATCTGGTCGGCCATGCCTTCGGCCAGTATCGTCTCGCGCTTGCGGACGGTCTGAGGGTCGAAGCTGCCGTCACGGTCCCGTGGCGTCTCCACGTTGACCTCGCCGTAGCGTGTCTGTACTGTCTTTGACATCTTGCCATTGCGGCGGTTGCCGCCTTCACGGCCTTCTTCGTTAAGGTGGGCGTCCATCTCGCCCTCCAATGCGGCGTTCAGTATCCGTTCGAGCATCGGCGCCAACGCACCCCTTCACCGAACAGTGGCTTGCCGCTCCGCAGCTGCTCCGCTGCTAATTTGTAATCTATTCTCTCTTCCATTTTTATTTAAACTTTGTCGTTCCACTTTTTATTGTAGCCTGACACAGTTTAATTTACACTCTCTCTTTGACGGCATAATCCTATCAACAACGACAATGTCATCTTCGATATGGAAGATGTAATTCCATTTTTTATTGTGAGACACCATTCTTCTGGCTTGGGGATGAATCATTTTTATGGTTTTTGATCTGCTTTTGAAATATACATCGGCATAAACCGATAACGATAAAACTTCTTGAATCATTGAGTTCAGATATTTTCTGGCTCCTTCAGGTGACAATTTTGCCGATAAAAACTCTGCCAATCCTTCAATATCTTCTCTTGCTGATGAATCAATTTCCACTTTATACTCCTTCATGTTTCTCTACCACCCTTTTCCAGACCTCATCAAAATACTCGTTAACCGTCATCCTTCCCGGCTTGCTCACCTTCCCCATTGCAGCATACGACTGAGACGGCTCAGCCACCGTTGCCACATCGTTTTCAACTACCTTATAATCCTTCATATATTTAAAATTTATACCGCAAAGATAATATTAATTTCGCCTCGTGCAGCATAGTTTCGAGATTATTTTTCAACATCTCATCATTCATCGCATAAATCTCATCTTCCCCTTTGCAAGGATGAATCTAAGAATACGGGTTGCCGGTGAGCATGGCGGAGAGATGAGTCTTGGCCTTGTTGTAGTTTTAAAGCGACTGGGTGAGAAATACTCGATAGCCACCAGTTTCGTTCTTCTCGATATAGTTGTTCTTTTGCAACATCTCAAGCATTTTCTGTATTGCCGAGCGATTGATACCTAACGCTTGCTGTAAATACGAATACGACACATTCTTCTCAAGCATAATCTCGTCAAGAAGTCTGGTATAATTTTGTGAACGGAATTCAATGCGCTCACCATCGTACCACCAAACATTTTCGTTTTTCTCAGTGACAAAAAGCACATCGTTTTCAATTTCTTTGGCAATCAGATTTGTCATATATTTATGAAACGGACGTATTTTTTTCAACGACGCATTTGCACCTTCAAACGGACTGTCTCCAACAATCAAATCGGATTGGTGCAACGCTTCCAAATAGTCTTTTTTCAAACGGCTGCGCACAACTATCATCGGATAGCCGTGACGCGACAGAATGTAGTTAAGCAGCAGTCGTGCAATACGACCGTTTCCATCTTCAAACGGATGTATGCGAATATAACGGTAATGAAATAAAATAGCCAACTCAATCGGCGTCAGTTTCCCATCAGATTCTGCTTTATTGTACCAATCAACCAAATCAGTCATCAAAGACGGTGTTTCTTCCGGTGAAGCATAGTCGAAACGCACTCCATAACGAGTGACAACACTGTTCGGACGGGTTTTATATTGCCCTGCATGTACGATATAACTGGTTGTAAATCCGCCTGGAAGATTACGATAAACGGTATAATCCTCGCGCAACAATGTGCGATGCAATGTTCTGATAAAGTTTTGAGTAAGAGGCTGTTTTGTTTCTGTCGCCTCAACAGTCATCATTTTCAAGCCCACATTACTCGCTTTCATTTCCTCATAATCTCGAAAATCAGCCTCACCTATCACTTTATCAAACAACAACAGCAATTCCGTTTGACCATACGTCAGAGTGTTTCCCTCGATATGGTTAGAATTATAGTTAAAATCGACCGTAAACCTTCGACTTAACCTATCCGTGTCACGCTGTGACAACGGCTGAATCGCCTGCCATTTTTCCAATGCTGTTTGTAATTTCTTATTCTCCATAAAATACATTTACCACCTAAATTGGTGGTAATATTACCACCTTTTCGCCCACAAAATTACACTATTTTTTGAATGGCAAGAGATTTTTTGAAAAAATTTTTAGTGATTTATATTTTTTTGCATAAAACCAACACCTTCTTCTCCCCTGCCATCGTAGTGCCGAAAACGAAATTTTTATCGCTTTCCTTGAGACTGAGACTTTTTCGCAACTCATTGGCACTCAATGGGAAATTACGTGTCACAACAGATGCCTCCGCGACATCCTTCAACAACTCTCTCTTCACTTTTTTGCCGAAAGGTGCACAACTGACGACCTCGAAAACACGGCCGGGAAAATCAGCAATCATCTTGTCGGATGTGTATAAATGGCTGTTAATGTGCAACTTATCGATTCCAAAACGCTCTGAGACGAGTTTGAATGCGCCCGCTTTCATCAGAGTGGCATTTGGCTCATAAAGATATTTTTGAATCGTGGTGGCAAAGGTCGGAATGGCGGTTTTCTCTTCGAATTCGGTGAATTTGAAGGAGATTTTTTCACTACGCATCGCTTCGGTCGAAATGACAGGGAAAATATCTTGTAAATCCTGTCTTAAATCAACACATGTAAATCTTGTCTCTCCACAAAATCCCGGTTCAATCTTTATCAAAACCTCCTTGCATTCGTTTTTCACCGCTACGACATGAATCTCTTTAACATTCATCAATTCATTGATAATCAATGAAATATCCAACATCGGAGATGCCTTGATTAATACATTTTTTGCATTTTTTAACAAATTATTCTGCAAATCAACTACATCGGGCGAACAATCGTGCAACGACACCATTTTTCGGTTGTAGATATCCCGCCTGGCAGGATCGACAAAAATCAAATCGAAATTATGATTTTGCTTTAAAAACGATTCCGCATCAGAATTATCCACCGTTATCTTCCGCCCCAAAACTCCGAAATTATGTTCTGCCAAATCGCACAGTTCCTTCTGATTCTCAACGTAATACGAGATTTTAAATTTCTCCGAAAGGAAATACGAATCGATACCCAATCCGCCAGTCAAATCGACAAAGACCTCGCCTTTTTCAACTATCGAGGCTTTGTATTTCGCGGTAAGCTCCGACGAACACTGCTCTATCGAAAGATGCTTCGAAAACAGCAAATCGGGATTCGATGCCCACGACGGCACTTTCTTCGACAAGATTTGCCAAGCCTCTATCTGGTTGAGTACCAATGTCTTATCAACATCATCGGGAAACTTAGACAACGCTATACGGCGCACGTCATCGTTAAGATGCTGCTTTATAAAATCTCGTGTGGCGGCGTTAATCGTCACTGTTTCAAGACATTACTGACGTTTTTTCTGTGCCAGTTCCAGAACAACACCGTAAACAGCACCGTGATGCAGCCCGCTATTATCGGGGCGACCGTCGATGAGAAGCCCACGCCTTCTATATATTTTCCGGCAGGGAACTCGAAGATATATGTCATTGTGACCATCGTCATGAACATCGCGGGGATGAGGGTGACTATGTATGTTTTCTTCTCTTTAGCGAGATAAACCGTTATAGCCCAAAGAGTTACCATCGCAAGCACCTGGTTAGCCCAAGCGAAATAACGCCAAATCATGTCGAAACCTTTAGCGTCGGCGAGGCTGTAAACCAATATCGCGGCTGTCACGGCGAACATCGGGATGGCGATGATGAGGCGGTTTTTGATGGGTTTCTGATCGTAGTGCATGAAGTCGGCGATGATGAGACGAGCCGAGCGCAGGGCCGTGTCGCCCGAAGTGATAGCCGCTGAAATCACACCAAGCACCGTTATCACTGCTATTACGGGTGTAAACCAAGTGTTGGCGATGATTCCCACTATCGCCGCTCCGCTCTTGCCTGTCACGTCAACGACACTGTCGGGGCCGAAGAAATATGCGGCGGCGGCAGCCCAGATGAGAGCCACCACGCCTTCGGTAATCATCGCGCCGTAGAAAATCGAGCGTCCTTGTCTCTCATTGACCATGCAGCGCGCCATGAGCGGCGACTGTGTGGCATGGAAACCGGAGATGGCACCACACGCGATGCTGATGAACATCATCGGGAAGACCGGGTTATGCGCGGCATCCGGATGACGGTTGTACAGCCCGCTCCAAAGCTCCGGAATCTCAGGCTTATAGAGGATAAACGCAACGAAGATGGCCACCGCCATTCCCAGAAGCAGGATTCCGAAAACAGGGTAAATCTTACCGATGAGCTTGTCGATAGGCAACAATGTGGCGATGAGGTAATAAGCCAAAATGATGACGACCCAGACATACGGGTTCCAACTTGGTGTGAAGTTGTCGATGAGCAACGTCGCCGGAGTGTTTACGAACACCACGCCTACCAATATCATCAGCAGGACGGTGAACCCACGCATAAACTGTTTCACTCCGTTGCCGAGGTACATGCCGTGAATCTCAGGCAGACTCGCGCCTTTGTGACGCAATGATATCATACCTCCGAAATAGTCGTGCACTGCGCCCGCGAAGATGCTGCCGAACACGATCCACAGGAACGAGGCGGTGCCGAACTGCGCTCCCATGATGGCTCCGATGATAGGGCCGACACCGGCGATATTAAGAAACTGAATCAAAAAGATTCGCCACGGCTTCATGGGCACATAGTCAACGCCGTCGGCCATGGTGACAGCCGGCGTCTCGCGTTTCGGGTCAGCACCGAAAAGCTTCTCGATAAATTTTCCGTAAAACACATAGCCGAGAACCAAGACGGCTAAAGCAATGAAAAATGTAATCATATCTCAAATTTTTTATTTCTGTCCGAATTCCATAAGATAAGCCTTGATGAAGTCATCGATTTTGCCATCCATCACCGCCTGCACGTTGCTGGTCTGGTAGTTGGTGCGGTGGTCTTTCACGCGGCGGTCGTCGAACACGTAAGAGCGTATCTGCGAGCCCCATTCTATTTTCTTCTTCGATGCCTCGATTTTGTTTTTCTCCTCCATGCGATGCTGCAGCTCCTTGTCGTACAGCTGCGATTTCAGCAGTCGCAAAGCGTTTTCCTTGTTTTTCGGCTGGTCGCGCGTTTCGGTGTTCTCGATGAGAATCTCCTCCTCGTGACCGTCGTAAGGGTCTTTGTATTGATAACGGAGTCGCACTCCCGACTCCACCTTGTTGACGTTCTGACCTCCTGCGCCGCCGCTGCGGAAGGTGTCCCATGTGAGCCGCGACGGGTCAATCACAATCTCGATGGTGTCGTCGATGAGCGGCGTCACGAACACCGAGCTGAACGACGTCATTCGTTTGCCTTGGGCGTTGAATGGCGACACGCGCACGAGGCGGTGCACCCCGTTCTCACCTTTGAGATAACCGTAAGCGTAGTCGCCGTCAATCTCCATGGTACACGATTTTATTCCGGCGTCGTCGCCTTCAAGGATGTTGCTTATTCTCACCTTATAATCATGAGCCTCGGCGTAGCGCATATACATTCGCATGAGCATGTCAGCCCAGTCCTGCGACTCGGTGCCGCCCGCGCCCGCGTTGATTTTCAGCACACAGCTCATCGAGTCGGCCTCGTCGTGAAGCATATTGCGGAACTCTAACTCCTCCACCATCTTGATGACATCGGCATATTGCTTGTCAACCTCTTCCTCTGTCGCCTCGCCTTCTTTGGCGAACTCGTACAGAACGCCGAGGTCGTCGTTAGATTTTACAATCTCATCGTAAGCTGTCACCCAACTCTTCACGTCCTTAATTTGGCGCATGATGACTTTGCCGTTTTTCGGGTCGTCCCAGAAGCCATCAACTTTTGTCTGCTCCTCTAATTCCTTGATTTTTAATAATTTGGAATCAATGTCAAAGATACCTCCTCAAGGCATCAATCCTCTTACTCAATTCTTTTATGCTGTCTAAAGTGACCATATTAATAAGGTATAAAATTTTTGCAAAGATAATAATTTTTTTCACGCTGTAACCGATTGCAATTCTTTTCCTAAAGAATGAAGTGCATTGTAACGGTAACTTTTACAACTTTCATAAATCCGGCATCTGATTCTCTGCAAAAATAGTATTTTTACTATTACATGTCAAGAGTTTTCCAAAAAAAAATTGTTTTTTATGCAAAAATTATTCCCCTCCTACCACTTGTAAATTTTCAATCCCCAAGCCTTCTTTCAGTAGATATGTGTAAATTAGAATATGAGCCATTATTCATCTTCAACGGTCAATAATGTTGTATCTCGGTATGTATCTCCGGCTTCATATTCACCTTGAAAATATGATATGGTTCATATCACTTTATCTCAACAAAATCACTGAATGGTCTTATATGTGCCACATGCGTATATGCTCGTTTGCGCAAATCAATTGGTTGGTCAAACATAATTGTTTCTGTCGAATTAAAATGCAGCACGGCATAATATGGTGCATTCTCGGCTGTAAACCCTTTTTCTCGAAGAGCCTCTGCTGTCCAAATCTGGAAGCCTTTCTTGGTCAGTTTGAACAACTGAGGATTGTCGCCGTTAGTATGCAGGCAGACATATCCCAACCGCTCAAAACCCTGCTTGACGAGCAATGAGCCTTTGCTGTCGCCGGCACGAAGATACGTGATGCCTAACCGCATTGCTATTTCACGATCTTTCTCACGCATGTGGTTCACAATGACTGTTGCTTCTTGTGCATTTTCACGCATTTTGTCGAAGAGTTTTTTGCGTGTTACTGTGTCTTCTAATGCATTACGGCGGCGCAAGGATAGTTGCACAAACTCGGTTTCTTTCTCAATACCGATAAACTTACGCCATAATAAATTGGCTGCTATACCGGTAGTTCCGGAACCTGCAAAAGGGTCTAAAATCGTATCGCCCTCATTGGTTGAAGCAAGGATAATGCGGTACAACAGACGCATGGGCTTTTGCGTGGGGTGTTTGCCTTGCAGTTTCTCCCATGAAGAGACAGCCGGAATACGCCAAACATCCGTCATCTGCGTGCCGCCGTTCAGTTGTTTCATGGTTTCGTAGTTGAACTTGTGTGTTTTCTTCTCGTATTTGCGTGCCCAGATAATCAGTTCGGTGGAGAAATTGAAGTACTTGCACGACAAATTGGGTGGCGGGTCGGTTTTCTGCCATGTAATAGTATTAAGCACCTTATAGCCTAACTCTTGGAGACATCGCATAACAACATGTATGTTATGGTGAGTGCCACTAATCCAGATAGTTCCGTTGTCTTTCAGTTTGGGACGACAAAGTGCAAGCCATTTGCGGTTAAACTCGTAGATATATTCGGGTGTGCCGCCTTTGTCCCATTCGCCTTTATCCACGCAGACTTGCTTGCCGCTCTGCACGCTGATGCCGCCGTTACTCAAGAAGTATGGCGGGTCGGCAAAGATAGCATCGATAGAATTGTCCTCTATCTCTTTAAGACGTTCCATGCAATCGCCTTGCAGGATAGTGAAGTCAGAATATGTAGAATGATTATACAATGCGATACCTTTCTGCTCTAACTAAACGAATGCTATTATAGTCATCCCTATTTGTAAATTCATACTGCCAAATATAATAAATCTCTTCGCTATCAATGATTCTTTTCTCAAAGAAAATGGGAATAACTCGTTTGGTTGTATTCTCAGACCACTGTCTAAATGGATAGTATAGTTGTCGAATGATTTCTGTATTATTAGATGAATTCTTTGCTTCAATCAATATTATTTGTTCCCGTCCTTCATATCCGGCATCCACTTCCGTCTGGACACTTTGCGTTTGGATTACAAAGCCATTTACTTGAAATGTAAATTCAGGAGTATATTTTCGACCACGAATGGTTAGCACTAACGAAGGATCCTCCATAAAAGTCCTTATTAAAGAATTAGCATAAGCATAATCAAGATGCTGCATTTCGGAATCACCGACCTTTGAACTCTCCAAATCAAAATCCAATTGCTTATGATAATCATGAATCGGAGTCGTAATATCAGGAACATCTACATACCCTTCACCTTTAATTATGTAGTACGTTCCATTTTTCTTTGGTAACAAGAACAATCCGTTATCTCTAAATATTTTAGGCCGATCTTCTCTTTTATCTTGTTTACACAAAATCCTTACTTCCTTATCATGTACATCCTCGAAATGTTGACAACTTCTTTTTATCTCCTTCGCAGTTATTATTGCTGGAGATGCATCGAAATCATGGGAATTGAAATTCTTGTCATCCCATATCTTTTTCCACGAAATATCTGATGCCATACGTTAATATTTTATTTGATTTTAGATATAAACTCGTTGATTGTTGTTAGATTGTAAATGCATGGTATTGCGGCAAAAGCTTCTTCCAGTTTGTTGCGTGCACTATGCCATCCTATTCCATCGGTAATCCAAACAAATTCGAAGCCATGCACACCATTTACTTTCGGTGCAACATCAGTATAGGAACGTGCTACCTCATTCAGTTTAGAACCGCCACCTGAATAAAAATTCACCTCAATAAGATATGTTTTTCCTTTTGTGGCAATAGCAAAGTCAAACACTTTCTGGTCTGCGCCTAATACAGCTGCTATTGCAGGAAACTCTTTGGATGAGACTTGCTCACGATATTTAATGCCTGCGTTATCAAGGATACGTGCCACAAGTGTTTCAGTGATCTCTCCGCTTCGATTTTTGCGAGCATTTGTATCAAGCCCCGTTTCAACACCAAACACGTAATCTACCAAATCTTTCACCTCTTTATTTTTGAAGACTTTGTCAAGTCCTGTACCCTCAATGAATTTCATTACACCATCTACCGAACTGAACAATGTATGAATAGAGTGCATAGAACCATCATTGTCAATGTATTTCTTGTCATCCTTTTTGCGTGTGGCAATGAGGATATCCATCACATCAAACACTCGCTTATCTCTATACCAAAGTGCCTCAACTGCCTCATGCAGATTTTCCTTACCTATAAGGTAATTGAGTGTGTTAAGACTGATTTCAATGTCTGCAACGTTCTTTGCAATCTTTGGAAAGTCGCAATAGAAGTCAAGCGTAGTATTGGTTTCTCGTAATTGAGACATGAACAAGTCAAATTGATTTTCAGTGTGTGCTGCCATATTATACTGCTAATTTAAGTTGTTTCGTGTCTTGATAGTTATGCACAAGGATTTCCGTGAGTTTTCCTCGCTTGCTTGCGTTGGCATTTACGCTGCGCGATGCCCACACACGATCAATAATATATTGCAAATAGAGGTCGTCAAAGAACATGTCGGAACAGTCGGAATTGCTCAACATGAACTTATATCCTGCTTCCTCCACTTTGTCGCAGAACTCTTTGAGCCTCACTTGCGCAAGATCGTTAAATGCTTCTTTGGCATAATCGTTGAAACTGCTGGTATTGTTCAACGGGCGATATGGTGGGTCAAAATAGAATAGTGTGTTGCCTTTTGCGTGGGCAAGAGTTTCTTGATAATCGCCTGTAAGGATTTCTACATTTTGCAAAAGCGCACTGTCGGCATAAATTGTATTCGGGTCGCAAATCATCGGGGTTTCATAACGTCCGAATGGCACATTGAAAAGCCCCGCCTTATTCACGCGGTATAAACCATTAAAACAAGTACGATTCAAGAAGAAAAACAAAGTAGTATTGCGGATTGGATCTAACGTTTTTGTATTAAACTCATCACGCATCATCAGGTAGAATTGCTTGCGCATTTCTTCTGCTTGCAAGGAATAATACTCTTTTTGGAGCTCTTTGAGAGATTCCACCAAAGCCGACGGATTATCACGTACTACTTTGTAGCACATAGTTAGATCGGAATTGATGTCGTTAATAATGGCTGACTGGATGTTGGAGTGTGTCTGCAACATGTAGAAGAGCATTGCTCCTCCGCCTACAAAAGGCTCAATGTAAGTGACGTTCTCCCATTGGTCAAAGTCAGCTGGAAGCAGTGCTTCGAGTTGGTCAATGAGTTGCGTCTTTCCGCCAACCCATTTGACAAATGGTTTCGCTTTCATGTGTTCAACTTTTGTTGATGCAAAATTACAAAGATTTTTAAAGTAAAACACATTTTGGAGACTTTTTTTGTTAACTTTTGTGGAGCGTTTCCCACACCAACCCCGGCTCATACCCTTTCTGGATAGCGTATTGCGCGAGTTTTGCCTTTCTTTTGTATGGGTCGGGTTCGTTGATTTTCTTGGCTTTCAGCACTTTTATCAGCTCTTCGCGATATATCTCGGGGTCAATCTCCGAAAGGGCGTTTTTGATGGTTTCATCGTCTATCCCTTTCATCTTCAACGACATTTTTATCTTGTTCACGCCCCATTTTTTAAGATGTATCTTGCTCCTCACAAAAGTGGAGGCATAACGCCTATCATCGATAAAACCTTCATCCACAAGGAGTTGCATGAATTTTTCTTTTTCAGAATCAGAAATGTCAAAAGTGGCGAGCTTGGTCTTCACCTCCTGCTTGCACCTGTCCTGATATGAACAATAATGCAGCACCTTTTTTAATATGGCGTCATTCGACAATTCCATACCACAAAATTACAGATTTTTTCAATTTCTATGCTGTATCTGAAAAAAAATTGTATTTTTGCGTGTTTTTATGGTTAAAAAGATACTTAATAGGGTTTTCGTGGTTTTGGGTGTCGTTTTCATCCTTCTCCTGATTCTGGCTGCAACACCGGCTTCATTTTACATGCATTACAATCTTGGAATCGACCCGAATCACGATTATGACACGGTGCAACAATTTGAGCCTCAACATGTTATAATGATGGGTGGAGCTGGGATGCCATCAGCGGGCAACCTCATGCGGCTTTATTACACCGCCGGTCTTGCTAAGAATTACGACTGTCCAATAATCATCGTCCATCCACAAGATTCAATCTGTCATGCAGAAATGCTTTATTATCTTGTAAATCAAGGGATTACAAGAGAGATAATCCATGACACAATTGGTACGAACACCCGTTCACAAGTGCTCGGACTTGCCGAAAATTATCCCGATCTGCTGACCACCAACATCCTTGTTGTGACATCTCCAGAGCATCTTCGCAGGACAATAAAATGCTTCAACAAGGCTGGTTTTCAACAAGTTAGGGGTATGGCTGCCTACGAAGGCACTGTCGATTTCAATCTCTCCTTGAAACATCAGAAAACAAAAGGGCGCGAATCAATACCGAGCGTTGAAAGCACCAATCTGCGTTACACTTTCTGGAATTATCTGAAACTCGAAATCGACACTTTGCGCGAGTATTGCGCCTTGTTTTATTACAGAATCAAAGGCTGGATTTAGTTTCGGCCGTAGAGGCGGTTTATCCAGTCGGCCTTGCCCATTCTTCTTAATGTTTGCTTCACCCACTGGCGGTTTTCGGGCTTGTACCAGAAGAAAAAGCGTTGCTGGGCAAGCTTCTCCTCCTTGTTTTTTGCCACGAAGACAGGCTTTAGGGTGTATGGGTCATAGCCCGAATAATAGATTTCGGTTGCCAGCGTCATCGGCGTGGGCGTGAAGTCCTGAACCTGTTCAAGATGATAGCCCAGTTCCTTGGTTTTCACTGCAAGCTCCGCCATATCAGCCAAGGTACACGCCGGATGACTCGATATAAAATAAGGTATCAGTTGCTGGTTGAGATGATATTTTTCGTTAAGGTGGTCGAAACGTTTTTTCAGCTTGTTGAACAATGAAAACGGCGGTTTGCGCATGAGCCTCAGCACGTTGTCGCTCACCTGCTCGGGCGCCACCTTCAGTCGTCCGCTCACATGACGGCGCATCAGCTGTTCGAAATACTCGTCGTAGCCGAGCCTTCCGTCGGGGTCGTCGTTGGTCAGAAAAAGGTCATAGCGGATGCCTGAGCCTATCGTCACCTTTTTAATATTAGGATTCTTGTCAACTTCTTTATACAGCTCGATGAGCGGATGATGGTCGGTGTTAAGGTTTTTGCAAACATTCGGCTGGATACAGGTCGGGCGCACGCATTTCTCACACAGCGACTCGTCTTTTCCGCGCATCTGATACATATTCGCCGACGGACCGCCTAAATCGCTGATATATCCTTTGAAATCAGGCATCCGCGTCACTTGTTCCACCTCTTTCAAGATTGATTCCCTGCTCCTCGAAGCCACAAATTTCCCCTGATGCGCCGAGATGGTGCAGAAGGCGCAGCCGCCAAAGCATCCCCTGTGGATATTCACAGAATGCCGAATCATCTCGTATGCCGGAATCGGTCCGCGTTTGGCGTATTTCGGATGCGGCATGCGGGTGTATGGCAGGTCGAAAGCCGCGTCAATCTGCTCGGTGGTGTAGGTCGGATAAGGCGGATTTATGTAAAGAGTCTGATTTCCAACATCCTGCAACAATCGCGAGGCATGTTTCTTGTTCGACTCCTCTTCAATATGCTTGAAATTCGACGCATAAAGCCGTTTGTCTTTCAGACACACCTCATGCGATACCAATTTTATATCATCCCATTCAGAATCAATGTGTTGCGAATTATTTTTCAAGAAAAACGTCTGCGGAACATCTGTAATCTCATCGATTTTCTTGCCTTCAGCAAGTGCTTTCGCTATCTCAATATTTGCTAATTCTCCCATGCCGTAAACGCCCATATCTGCATGAGAGTCAACGAGAATGCTTGGTTTCAGAGAATCAGACCAGTAGTCGTAGTGCGTCACTCGTCGAAGTGAAGCTTCAATGCCGCCTAAAACCACTGGCACGTCAGGATATATTTGTTTGAGGATGTTACAATATACTATCGAAGCGTAATCCGGACGGAATCCAGACTCGCCGCCTGGTGTATAGGCGTCGTTGCTGCGCAGGCGTTTGTTGGCGGTGTAGTGGTTCACCATCGAGTCCATGCAGCCTGCTGAGACGCCGAAGAAAAGACGTGGCTTGCCGAACTTGCGGAAGTCGCGGAGGTCGTCGCGCCAGTTGGGTTGCGGTATGATGCCCACCCTATAGCCTTCGCGCTCGAGAACCCTGCCAATAACTGCCGTCCCAAACGAAGGATGGTCAACATACGCGTCGCCACTGACGAGCACGATGTCAAGCTCATCCCAGCCCCGCAAATCGGACTCTTTCTTCGTTATCGGCAACCACTTCAACAAATCCATGCCTAAAGTCTAAGGTCTAAAAAACTCCGTCAGTCCCTTGCGTGCGTCAGCGAGTTTGTCAATCCATGCCTCAACGGAGTTCTGTCCAATAACATCGGTGACGTATTTCACCGAAACAAACGGGACACCCATTTCACGGCAGACATCAGCCTCGGCGTATGCCTCCATATCGATCACATCGCCCTCAATATCAATACCTTGCGTTACAAACGAATCACCGGTGTTGCAGATGCCGTTAATCATCTTGGCGACATTCTTCAACTGATGTTCGGTAAAGACTCGATTCATCGCATCGCCGCTAAAAGTAATCTCGGAGTCTAAACCATTCAATGTAACTTTGCGTAAATCTCTGTCAATGAACCGGTTACAGATGATAATATCTCCAACATTATGGTTTAATGTGCCAGCTGAGCCGAAATTAATCACCATGTCGGGATGATGCTCGCAGATGGCGCGCATGGTCTGCATGGCAGCATTCACCTTGCCCATGCCCGTTTCAACATAAACAATTTCAGCGCTTGGAATGTTAATCTCAATTTTTTCTTCAGGAATTGCGTAAACCAACAAAATTTTCATAACTAAAAGTAATTTCATAGTAAATTTATTGTTAAAAATGTCATCATTTCCATTCCGATTTTCATCGATTCTTCATCAATGTCAAAAGTCCCGGTATGTTGTTTAGATTCGATGCTTTTCGCAGGATTTGAAGTGCCCAGGCGATAGAAACATGCCGGTGTTTTTTGCGAGTACCATGCAAAATCCTCGGCGGTCATCAGCTGAGGCAGATCTCTCACTTTATCTTCACCCAGATAATTTTTCGCGATAGCGGCACATTTTTCTGTCAAAGCCACATCATTGTGCAGTGAGGGATAGCCTTGCTCTATGAAAACGTCAGCGATACATCCAGATTCTTCAGCAATTTCGTTTGTAACCTTTAAGATATTGTCTTTCATTGATTTACGCTTATTTTCATCAAAAGTGCGCATTGTGCCTTTCAGATTCACCTCCGATGGAATCACGTTGTAAGTACCGTTAGCGACAAAACCGCCAAAACACAGCAAACCATCTGATTTACAAGCATTTATATCATTTTCAGGATACAATTCCGACAATTTTGTCACGATTTTTGCAGCGGTAAGCAGGCAGTTGTCACGTTCTACAGGTTTGGCGGCATGACCTCCCCTGCCTTTCACGGTTATGTTGACCTCATCCGACGACGCCATGTATGGTCCGGCATGGAAACCCACCTCTCCGCAAGGCAAGTCGGGATAAACATGCTGCGCGATTATCATATCAACATCATCGAGAACACCTTCTTTAATCATCAACGAGGCACCGCCAGGGAGTTTCTCCTCTCCAGGCTGGAAAATCAGCTTCACTGTACCGGAAAAATTGTCTTTCAAGTCATTGAGGATGAACGCAGTGCCAAGCAGCATCGCTGTATGCGCATCGTGACCGCAGGCATGCATCACACCTTCGTTGAGGGAGCGGAACGGAAGATCGGTTTGCTCTTGAATCGGAAGAGCGTCCATGTCGGCACGCAATGCCATTGTGGAGTGTGGAGTATGGAGTGTGGAGTTGCCATTTATAGTCGCCACAATACCGTATCCGGCTATTTCTGATTGAGAATCAATGTTTTTTGAAGCAAGACAATGTTTGATGAGTGCGGCTGTCTCTCTCTCGCGGAAGCTCAACTCCGGATGCTGATGCAGTTGTCGCCGAATAGCCACAACATCGTCAAAATACTCGTCACTCTTGACTTTTATCAATTGCTTCATTTTTAATTTTATTTTTTTGCAAAAATAAAAAAAATATTTACTAACTTTGCATCCCTTTTTAAAAGTGTCAAGAAAAAAATTTAATAATATAAAAGAAAACGAACATGAAAGAAGTAAAATTCAGTCTTGTCTATCGTGACATGTGGCAGTCGTCAGGCAAATATGTGCCTCGCAAGGACCAGTTGGAGCAGATTGCGCCGCTCATCATTGACATGGGATGTTTCGACCGTGTTGAGACCAACGGTGGTGCCGCAGAGCAGGTAAACCTGCTTTATGGTGAGAACCCCAACCCTTCTGTGCGCGCCTTCACTGCCGCTTTGCACAAGGGTGGCATCGAATGTCACATGCTCGACCGTGCTCTCAACGCGTTGAGGATGAACCCTGTACCCGCCGACGTGCGTCAGCTGATGTATAAAGTGAAGAAAGCCCAAGGTGTCGATATCACCCGTATCTTCTGCGGCTTGAACGACGTGCGCAACATAATACCTTCAATCCAATGGGCCAACGAAGCCGGAATGATTTCGCAGGCCGCCATGAGCATCACCTATTCGCAGGTGCACACCGCCGAGTATTACATGAAGATGGCCGACGAGCTCATAGCCGCCGGCGCAAAAGAGATTGCTTTGAAAGACATGGCAGGCGTCGGTCGCCCCGTCTCGTTAGGAAAGATTGTTGCGCACATCAAGACTCAGCATCCTGAGATAAAGGTGCAGTATCACGGCCACACCACGCCAGGCCTCTCGATGGCATCGGTCTTGGAAGTCTGCAAGGCAGGCTGCGACTATATCGACGTAGCGATGGAGCCTCTCTCATGGGGCACCGTCCATCCTGATGTCATCAGCGTGCAAGCCATGCTGAAAGACGCCGGTTTCCTTGTCAAAGACATCGACATGAAGACCTATATGGCAGCCCGCAGCATGACACAGAGCTTCATCGACGACTTCTTAGGTTATTGGATCGACCCGCGCAACCGTTACATCAACTCCTTGTTGTTGGGCTGCGGGCTGCCAGGCGGCATGATGGGTTCGCTGATGGCCGACCTCAAACCGGTGCATGCCGCCATCAACATGAACCGCAAAAATCAGGGACTGCCGGAGCTTTCAGAAGACGAGATGCTTGTGGAATTGTTCCAGGAAGTGCAGAACATATGGCCTAAACTCGGCAACCCGCCATTAGTGACGCCGTTCAGCCAATACACCAAGAACATCGCCTTGATGAACCTCTTCGCCATGAGCAAGGGCGAGCCTCGTTACGAGACATCCATCGACCCTGCCGCCTGGGACATGATCCTTGGAAAAGCGGGTAAGCTGCCTGGCACTTTGGCACCTGAAATCGTGGAACTCGCCAAGAAGAAAGGCTTCGAGTTCTTCACCGGCAACCCGCAGGACAACTACCCTGACGCACTGCCGCATTTCATCAAGATGATGGAACAAGAAGGCTGGGACCGCGGTCAGGACGACGAGGAATTGTTCGAATTTGCGATGCACGAGAAACAGTATCGTGAATACAAGTCGGGAGAGGCAAAACGCCGTTTCAACCAGGAGTTAGAGGCCAAGATGCAAGCCAAGGCGGAGAAAAACGGCATCAGCGTGAGCCTCGACGACTTGCGGAAGATGCGTCATCCTAAGGCAGAGACAATAACAGCGCCAACAAGCGGCCAAATCATCTGGGAGCTTGACGCCTATGAGAAGTCGATGGCACCTGCTACAGGCACGAAATACGACGAAGGCGACAACTTCTGCTATATCCAGACGCCTTATGCGACAGAGGCCGTCGTCACCAACTGGAGCGGCAAACTCGTGGAAGTGGTCGCAGAACAAGGTAAAAACGTGAAGAAAGGTGATATCTTGGCATTTGTCGAGAAATAAATAATATTAGGTATGTGTTTATCACCTTTTGAAAAAATACGTATATTTGCATCGTTAAATTAATTGTATAAAAGTCAGTATCATGAAAAAAACATTACTATTCATCGCGGCGATATTGATGTCGGTATCAGTATTTGCCCAAACGAGAACAACATTTATCAATGAGCATTTTGACGGCTCTTCTTTGCCGGAAGGATGGCAAATCATTGGCAACACTTCAAACTGGAGTGTCTCCGCCACACATAACGCCGGCGGTCAGGCCAACGAGATGAAGCTCGACTGGAATCCTCAGTTCAATGGCATGACACGTCTCGTCACACCCGCCGTTGACCTTACAGGCGTCACATCGGTTGTCATGAGCTTCAAACACGCCCTTGACAACTATTCAGGTTCCAACACCATCGGCATCGCCACGTCATCAGACGGCGGCACCACATGGAACGTCGGATGGACACAGGGCTACTCGCAAAACAACTCATGGGCAGTGTCAGAAAACATCGCAACCGCCGACATGGGCAGCAACAACGTCATGTTCTGCATCTTTTTCAATGGCAACAGCTACAATATCAACGACTGGTATTTCGATGACATCGAGATTTTCACACGGGAAAACCTTGACGTTCAATTAGCTTCTATCAACACGAACAGTGTCATAGGTGCCGGCACTCAAGATATTGCCGTCACAGTAGCCAACAAAGGTGTCACTGCCGTTGAAGAAATCACACTGTCTTACCAAATCGACAACAATCCGGCGGTGGTTGAGACATTCAACGTAAACCTCGCCTCACTCGCGTCAACACAACTCACATTCGCCGAGCCGGCGTCTTTCATTCCCGGAAGTTACATCATCACTGCTAATGTCGAAGCTGTGAACGGCACACCTGACGATGATTTGGAAAACAACACCATGACAAAGACCATCGGCGTGGCTCTCGGCACGACACAACGCATCCCGATGATTGAGCATTTCTCAAGCTCCACATGCGGACCGTGCGTCAGCGTGAACACACAGATGCTTAACCTCACCAATAACAACCCCGGCAAGTTCACCTACACCAAATATCAGATGAACTGGCCCGGAAACGGCGACCCATATTACACGACAGAAGGTGGCACGAGAAGACAATATTACGGTGTGAATGCCGTGCCTCAGTGCTTCCTCGACGGTCAGGATCAAGGCTATGCCTCGGTGACGCAAAATAATCTCGACAGCCATTACAACGATCCTGCTTTCGCCGACGTGAGAGGCTCGTTCAACGTCAGCGGCAACACCATCACCGTTAAGGTTGACTTCATGTCGTACTACGATTTAAACACAGCGCAGGCTTTCGTCACGGTCAATGAGAAAGTCACAACCGGCAACGTGGGCAGCAACGGCGAGACATCGTTCCACCATGTGTTTATGAAATTCTTGACATCGACATCAGGCGACGATGTGAACATTGAAGCGGGTAACTACCAGCATTTTGAGTTCACACAAGACATGTCAGGGACACACGTCGAGGAGATGAGCGACCTTGAAGTGTCGGCTTGGCTACAGAATTATGACTCAAAAGAGATGCTCAACAGTCATTTCATGTATGAATACACCGACATCCACCCGTATCCTGTGCAGAGCCTCGCCGTCAACATGGAGGAAGAGACTCTGACAGCCACATGGGAAGCTCCGGAAGGCGGCAACGCATTGAGTTACAATGTATATATCAATGGAGAATTGGCCGAAAACACCACCTCTCTCGAATATACAACAGCCACAGAAGAGGAGTTCAACGTTGTGTCGGTCGAAGCCGTTTATGACAACGACATGACATCTGTCAAAATGGTGAAAGCCACCGCGATTCCAGAAACAACACTCACACTCAGCACAACCGCCATCGTGTTCAACAATCCTTCCGAAGAGAAGTATCTGACCATCACCAACAACACCGCTGATGCAGTGACAATCAACGAGATTGCTGAAAATCCGGAGACAAATTATCTCACAATTGAATTTGAAGGCTTAATCGTGCTTCCTTACACCCTCGAAGTTGGCGAAAGCATGCAGGTCAACATCGCTCCTTTGTTGTATGACGCAAAATCTCCTGTCACGACATTCATCAACATTTCTTCCACTGTGGGAGAGCAGTCGGTCAACGTGACAGTCGATTCATCATGGTATGAAGGCGTCGATGAGAACAGCAGCAGCTACGAAATATATCCTAACCCGACCAATGGCGGCATCATGGTAAAAGGTGATAACATCAAAGCAGTTGAGGTGTATAACCTCTGCAGCCAGAAGGTGCTGACAGTCAACGGCTCACAGAATGTCAACGTCGATATGAGTGCTCTCACATCAGGCGTTTACATGGTTAAAGTCATTGACAACAATGGAGTTAGCACCGTTAATAAAGTCGTGAAAAAATAGACGTTAGACATTAGATATTAGACGTTAGATTTGGTCAAAAAAAGGACTCGTATAAAACGAGTCCTTTTTACTAAGGTCTAAAGACTAAGGTCTAAAGTCTAAAGCCTAATGTCTTAAAAAAGATTCTTTGCGAGTCCTTTAATCTCCTCCTTGCTTGCGTTCACGCCAAACACGTGATCGGGCTTCAGATACCAGACATCGTTATGTTGTCTGAACAGTTTCTCACCGCCGCCGGTGATGTTGAGCATTATCACGTCGTCGGCTGTAACTTGTTTGTTTTCAATGGCTTGGATGAGCGAAGCCGTCGCCACACCGGCGGCGTGATAGATGTCGATGCCCTCAAGCTCCTCAAACATATCGCATGCTTTCTGAGCCTCTTCGTTAGTCACGGCGAACATGTCGCCATCGGTGTCAACGAGAGCGTCATACAGTCCTCCGGCCAATGAGTAAGGCGGTTTTCTGTTTGACAGCACCTTAGCCACTATCTCTGCCGCGTCTTTACGAGCCTGTTCCGCATCGTAAGGCAGCATGGCTCTTGAATGCGCCTTCCAAGCATCGTACATCGGGGTGAAAGGCTTGTTTTGCGACACAAAAATCTTCGCTTTGTTAGTGCCGTAGCGTCCGTCATCGATAAAACGGAGGTTAGCCTCCCAAGCTGCGATGGCACCTGTCCCGCTTCCCACTGCCTGGAAATAGAAGTCAGGGATACGTCCGATGAATGTCACCGCCGACATCATGGTGGTGCTCATGCCGTCGCGACGTGCTATGTTCTTGGCCCCACCCTCTGCGAAGTAGCCGTCCATCTCGCACACGATGTTGCCTAAGTTGATGGCGTCGAAATAGTCGCTGCCGCTCTCCGTGCAAAAAAGCTTCACACACGGATTGAGCGGCTTCTCAAACCACAAGGCGCCGATGTTATCTTTCGGAACAGTCAGCAAAAGCTTGATGTTATTGTCGGAGCACACCTGAGCGAAAGCCCGCGCTGTATTGCCTGCCGACGACACCACCATCACCTGCTCGCGCAGCTTCTCATCGAGACGCGCACATACCGAATACGCCTCCGTCTCCTTGAATGAGCATGTGCGCATGCGTGCTCCAATCTCAGGATAATATCCGTTGAAAGTGATGTATAAGTTGTTGAGTCCTAACTTCTTGGCAAGTCTCTCGCTCTTGTATGTCACCGGACAAGAAGCGTTTTTCAGAATGTTTTTTATCGGGAGCCAGTCGGCAAAACGGTATAATCCTCCGTTTTCATCCTTCACTTCAAGCTGTTTCTTGTCGTAAATCGCGCGAATCAGACTTGGTTTCTCGCTGTTCGGGAAGTCGAGCATCCAACCGCTGTCTTCGCAGACACGACCGTCAGCCACACATTTTACTTGGTATTTCGTGGGTATGAACGCCATGGTTTTTTTATTTACAAATTGCACTTCAGTTTATTATAAGTTGCAAAAATAGTAAAATATTTTACTAATTTTACAAAAAAATTAAAAAATTTATTTTTAGTTAAGTTCATTCGCAATAATTTCTTATCTTTGTGACCTCGAATTTTATAAAATATCAGATAATGAAAAACTTCAGAATTACCATGTTATTAGCCGCATCTATGCTTTTCTCGATTCAGATGCAGGCGCAGAAAGACGAGAAACCCGTCTATCAATTCACCGACGATGTCGAGGCTCCTCACACCATCGTTCAAAACCAAGCGCAGTCCGGCACATGCTGGTGTTTTGCCGGCACCGGCTTCGTGGAAGCCGAGATACTCAAAAAATACGACGTGGCGTTGAATCTTTCCGAAATGTTCTTTGTCCGTTGGGCTTATGCACAGAAATTCAACAGGTTTGTGCGTCTTCACAGTGCCACCAACCTCAGCTGCGGCGGTGAGGTGTTCGACGTGCTTTACGCCCTCGACGCCAACGGAATGATAACAGAAGAGGCCTACAGCGGTCTCGTCCCCGGCTTCGAGAGACACTGCCACTGGGAGCTGCAAAACGTCATCGAGGGTTATGCCAAAGTGGTGACCAAGAAAAGCAACGGACGCATACTTTACGACGTGTATCCCAAAATGGTTGAATCGACACTCGACGCCTATCTCGGCGAGGTGCCGGAAGACTTCGAATACGACGGAGCGCAATATGACCCGAAATCATTCGCGCAAAAATATAAACTCGACATCAACGACTATATCCAGTTCTCATCATACACCGACCAGGAGATGTACAAGCCTTTCCTGATTCAGATTCCTGACAACTGGACCAGCACCATGACCTACAATATGGGCTTTGATGAGATGATGGCTGAGCTTGACAACGCCTTGAACAACGGATATACCGTGGGCTGGGCGGAAGATGTAAGCGACAAAGGATTCTCACGCAAGGCCGGCGTCGGCGTGGTCCTCGACGAAGACATCGATAAAATCCGCGAGAGCAACCCTAAGAAATTCAAGAAGATGAGCGACGACGAGATTAAAGACATCATTTATAAATTTGAAGACGTGCTGCCTGAGAAAGAAGTCACCGAGGAGATGCACCAGACCGCCTACGACGACTGGAGTACCACCGACGACCACAGCATGCTCATCGTCGGCATTGCCCATGACCAAAACGGCAATAAATATTATAAGGTGAAAAACTCATGGGGAGAATCGGGACCGTATAAAGGATTCTGGTACTGCTCCGATGCTTATGTACGCCTCCACACCGTGTTCTTCACAGTGAACAAAGCCGGCTTGAGCGACGGGATAAAAGACAAACTATCTATCAAGTAATAATGTGTAAGGACGCGGTCACCGTGTCATAACAGTGTATGTATCATAAATCAACAATAAAAAAAATAGTTAAAATGAAATTCAAACATTTTCTTTTGGCAGCAGCTCTGTTGTTGAGCGTGCCAACATTCGCGCAAGAGGAAGCCAAACCTGAAGAGGAAGGCTACAAATTTGAGGTGATTAAGGAATTGCCTATAACACCTGTGAAAGACCAGAACAGAGCCGGCACATGCTGGTGCTACTCCACATTGGGATTTTTCGAGGCCGAACTGCTCCGCATGGGCAAGCCTGAATACGATTTCTCGGAGATGTACATCGTTTACAAGACTTATCAGGACCGCGCCGACAAAGCCGTCCGCACTCACGGTGATGTCTCTTATTCGGAAGGCGGCTCGTTTGGCGACGTCATCTACGCCATCAAGCATTATGGTCTCGTCCCCGACTCGGAGATGAGAGCCGGTCAGATGCACGGCGACAGCCTCTCCAACTTCTCGGAGTTCTCAAACGTCAGCGGCAAGTTCATTGAAGGTGTCATCAAGACAAAGACCTTGCAACTCGGCACCGACGAGAACCACACCCCGCTGTGGAAGAACGCCTTCAACGGCATCCTCGACGCATACATCGGCAAATGCCCGGAAGAATTCACATACAACGGAAAGAAATACACCCCACAAAGCTTTGCTGAATCAACAGGCTTGAACATGGACGACTATGTCAACATCGCCTCATTCGCCCATCAGCCTTGGTATGAGCCATTCGTCATCGAGGTCCAGGACAACTGGCGCTGGGGCAAGGCATACAACCTCCCTGTTGACGAGTTCATGGAGGTGATGAACAACGCCATCGATAACGGCTACCCGATTGCTTGGGGCGCCGACGTCAGCGAGAGCGGCTGGCTCAGAGGTAAGATGTCAGGCATATGCGTGCTACCTGACCTTAAGAACCAGGCATCCGACAAGGCGGGAACAGACTTCGCACATTGGAACGGACTCAGTGCCGCCGACCGCCAGAAAGAAGCCATGAACAAACCCACCCCACAACGCTGGGTCAACGACCAAGACCGTATCGATGCTTACAATAACTTCGAGACAACCGACGACCACGGCATGGTCATCTACGGCAAAGCAAAAGACCAGATGGGCAACGTCTATTTCATGGTGAAGAACTCATGGGGTGAAGCCGGCAACTACAAAGGAATGTGGTATGCCTCAGAGGCTTTCGTGCGCTACAAAACCCTCAACTATGTGGTTCATAAAGACGCCCTTCCAAAGAGCATCAAGAAGAAACTCGGAATAAAATAAGATAAATAAACGCCACAAATATGAAAGAGCGCGAGGCGGCGATGGTTGCTTCGCGTTCTTTTGTGAAAAACGATCCTAAAACCATGGCTCAGGAGACTGAAAAAAAATTTTTGGTGAGCGGCGAGTTCAAAAACGAGGTGTTTCACGCTTTTCACATCGTACAAGGCTATCTCTCAAGCGCTAAGGAACACACCGTGCGCATCAGGATAAGGGACAACCAAGGGTTCATCACCATCAAAGGGAAAACCAATGAAACAGGAGCCTCTCGTTTCGAGTGGGAACGCGAAATCCCTCTTGACGAGGCAAGACAGCTCATCGAGATATGCGAGCCGGGAGTCATCGATAAGACACGTTATCTGATTAAAAACACTGACGGCAAGCACATCTGGGAAGTTGATGTGTTCCATGGTGACAACGACGGACTTACGATAGCCGAGATAGAGCTTGACGATGAACATGAAACGTTCGACAAGCCTGCGTGGCTTGGTGAAGAGGTCACCTCCGACCCAAGGTATTTCAACGCCTCGCTGTCGAAAAACCCTTATAAAAACTGGAAACAACAGGTGTAAAACACCTATTTCTTCATCACCTCGAAGCCTTTTCCATAAACACCCATCACCGTGTTGACGGAGACGAACGCCTTAGGGTCTTCCTGCTTCACAATACGTATGACAGGCTGGCACTCGGTCTTGCGTACCACGGCCATCAGGATGTCGCCGTCCTGCTTTGTGTACCAGCCGGTGCCTTTGATAATCGTTACCCCACGATGAATCTCGTTGCCGATTCTGTCGGCTATCACTTGAGGCTTCGATGAGAAGATGAACATCTGCACCGACTGTTTGCTTCCGGTGAAAGCGAGGTCCATGCAGTAGCTGCTCACAAAGTTACCTACTATGCTGTAGATTATAAGTTCCACACGCTGAAGGATTTCCATGTCTTGGAAGACGAAAAACGAGCTTCCTATGATTACCAGATTCATCGCCAAGGTGAAACGTCCTAACGAGATGTTGCGGTATTTGTTCACCACCATAGTGATGATATCCACGCCGCCTGTACTTCCGCCTGAGAGGAAGATGAGGCCATTGGCGAAGCCGCCGATGCCGCCGCCTATGATGGCTGCGAGGAACTTGTCGGAGATAACGGGCACGTCGCCGAACACATTCTGCAAGAGCGAGAAAAACAACGACATCACCACAATGCAATAGATGGTCTTCAGTCCGAAACGCCAACCCAGAATCTTTAGCGAAAACAGTATCAGAACCGCATTAATCACAAAAATGGTGATACCTGTGGAGATACCCGTCACCCAATAGACTATAGTCGCGATACCGTTGACGCCGCCGCCCAGCATGTGATTGGGGATGAGGAACGCCGTCCATCCGAGAGCTATGACGAACAGGCATACGGTGATGACCGCATAGTTTTTGATTTCGATAAGGGTGTTTGAAGCTTTTTTCATGTTGATATATGTTTTTTATTTAACAACAAAAGACTTAAAACATTGATTGCCAATATCTTAAGTCTTCACTCTCTCTTGTACCTGAGGCCGGGGTCGAACCGGCACGTCCACAATGGACACAGGATTTTAAGTCCGGCGCGTCTACCGATTCCGCCACTCAGGCACTTATTTATTTGAGCGGAAAACGAGACTCGAACTCGCGACCCCGACCTTGGCAAGGTCGTGCTCTACCAACTGAGCTATTTCCGCAAAATTTTGTCCCAAAATTTTGCGGCATTTTTGTCGCGACTCGGCAATGCTCAAGCACGCTTGGCATTGCACTCGCTGCTCCAAAAAGTCCGCTTTGAGACTTCCTCATTCCTGCGGCTTCTTGTCGCGACTCGGCGTTGCTCAAGCGAGCTTGGCATTGCTCTCGCTGCTCCAAAAAGTCCGCTTTGGAACTGAATGATTCATATTTTAAAGAACCGTGAGCGGAAAACGAGACTCGAACTCGCGACCCCGACCTTGGCAAGGTCGTGCTCTACCAACTGAGCTATTTCCGCAAAATTTTGTCCCAAAATTTTGCTGCTTCTTGTCACGACTCGGCAATGCTCAAGCGAGCTTGGCATTGCTCTCGCTGTTCCAAGAAGTCCGCTTTGAGACTTCTTCATTCCTGCGACTTCTTGTCGCGACTCGGCATAATCAAAGTAAAACTTTGCCTCTGCTCTCGCTGCTCCAAAAAGTCCGCATTGAGACAACTGCAATTTTCTATTTGAAATTGCGGTGCAAAAATAGTACATTTTTTAATACCTGCAACATTTTTTTGAAAAAATTTTTGACATAATGTTTTTATTAGACTATATTCTCTATTTTTTAGACAATATTAACAAGATTTAAATCATTCTTGCTTCTGACTTCTGATTTCTGGCTTCTTAAAAAAATCAATAGTTTTTCAACATCTTCTTAATCTCATTGAGCTTCATCAGTGCCTCCACTGGCGTCAACGTGTCGATATTTATATTGAGAATGTCGTCTTTTATTTGCAGCAGAAGCGGGTCGTCGAGCTGTATGAAGCTGAGTTGCATATTGTCGATCTGCTTGCTTTCTTTCACCGCCTCGTCGAGGTTGTCGTGCGAATGCGATTTCTCGAGCATCGACAGCAAGGCGTCGGCCCTGTCGATGACTTTCCGCGGCATCCCGGCCATGGCAGCCACATGGATGCCGAAGCTGTGAGCACTGCCACCTCTCTTCAACTTCCTCAAAAACACCACTTTGTTGCCCACTTCCTTCACTGTGACATGATAGTTCTTGATGCGTTTGAACGACGCCTCCATCTCATTAAGTTCATGATAATGAGTGGCAAACATCACCTTTGCGCGCATCGTCGGGTGCTCGTGCAGGTATTCGGTAATCGCCCAGGCGATGCTGATGCCGTCGTAGGTGCTGGTGCCGCGTCCGATTTCGTCAAGCAAAATCAGACTTCTATTGGAAACATTATTCAAAATCGAGGCCGTCTCGTTCATCTCCACCATGAATGTCGATTCACCGGATGAAATGTTGTCGCTCGCGCCAACACGTGTGAAAATCTTGTCAACCAAGCCGATACGAGCCTCCGATGCCGGCACGAAAGACCCTATTTGCGCCATCAGGACAATCAAGGCGGTCTGGCGCAGAAGAGCCGACTTTCCCGACATATTCGGCCCGGTTATTATGATGATTTGCTGTCTCTCCCTGTCAAGATACACGTCATTGGAGATGTACTCCTCCCCCGTCGGCATCATCTGTTCGATGACTGGATGCCTGCCTTCCTTAATATCAATGACATACGAGTCATCGACGGTGGGCATGACATATTTATTGTTCAGGGCAATGAAGCCAAAGTTGACGAGGCAGTCGATTTTAGCGACAATAGCGGCGTCGAGCTGGATTGGGGCCACAAACTCAGCCGTGGCGGTAACAAGCTCGGCATAGACATGGTCTTCGATAACTTGTATGCGCTCTTCCGCACCGAGAATCTTCTGCTCGTACTCTTTCAGCTCCTCAGTGATGTAACGCTCCGCGTTTGCTAATGTCTGCTTGCGAATCCATTCGGAAGGCACCTTGTCTTTATGGGTGTTCGTGACTTCGAGATAGTAGCCGAAGACGTTGTTAAATCCCACTTTGAGTGAGGAGATACCAGTCATTTCCGCCTCACGACGCTGTATATTAATAAGGTAGTCCTTGCCCGAGCGGGAGAGGTTCCTCAAATCGTCAAGCTCATCATTCACGCCGTCAGCGATGAAGTTACCCTTTGACGTCAGCGATGGAGCGTCTTCACGGATTTCCTTCTTGATGCGATTACATATTGATTCACAAGGATTTAACTGCTCTGCAAAAGCCTTCACAGAGTCATTGCCGCTATCGCGGCATAGCTCGCGGATTATTTGTATTTGCTCAAGGGCATGAGCCACTTGCAGAAGCTCGCGAGGGTTTACCCGAGCGAGCGACACTTTGGAGATAAGTCGTTCCAAATCACCGACTTGCCTAATCGCATCCTGATATTTCGCGATGACTTCCCTGTTGTTATAAAAATAATCCACGACTTCATAACGCGCCTGAATCTGCTCCTTGTTCTTCAAAGGCAGAGAGATCCAGCGTCTCAGCAGACGCGAGCCCATTGGCGAGACTGTCTTGTCAACCACGTCAATAAGTGTCTTCGCATTAGGATTCGGGGTGTTCAGAAGCTCGAGATTCCTGATTGTGAACTTGTCGAGCCACACAAACTGTCCTTGGTCGATTCGCGAAAGCGAGGTGATATAATCTATCTTATCATGTTGAGTCTCATGGAGATAATGTATTGCGGCTCCGGCAGCCACGACACCTTTGGGGAAATCGTCAACACCGAAACCCTTAAGCGACGAGGTGTTGAAATGCCTTGTCAGGATATCTTGAGCATAATCATCGGTGAACACCCAGTCGTCGAAGACAGTCAGGAAATACTTGTCGCCGAACGTCTCGACAAAGTCACGGCGTTTGTTGCGCTGGCACAGCACCTCCGAAGGGTTGAAGCTTTGCAGGAGCTTGTCAATGTACTCGTTGTCGCCTTGTGTGAGATAAAACTCGCCCGTTGAGACATCGAGAAAAGCTATCCCGCTCCCGTTTTTCTCGAGATGCACGGAGGCAAGGAAATTATTCTCCTTCTGCACTAAAACGTTGTCGTCGTATGTTATTCCCGGCGTCACAAGCTCCACCACGCCGCGTTTTACGAGTCCTTTTGTGGCTTTCGGGTCTTCAAGTTGTTCACACACAGCCACTTTCAGTCCGGCACGTACGAGTTTTGGCAGATAAGTGTCAAGAGCATGATGCGGGAAGCCGGCCATCTCGGTGCCGGGAGTGTTGTTGTTATGACGGCGTGTCAGCACGATACCCAAAATCTCCGAGGATTTTACCGCATCGTCACCGTAAGTCTCATAAAAATCTCCCACGCGAAACAGCAGCATCGCCTCAGGATATTTCGCCTTGAACGCATAGTATTGTTTCATCAATGGGGTGTCGTTGTATGTGGGCATATTCAAATTCTCGAGTTAGAAACAGCTTTACAATCAAGTCACAAAATTACAAATTTTTTCTGAAATCACCTTTAAAATTACTATTTTTGCAAAAATTTTTCAATTATGCGAAAACTGACAATGTCTGAGTTAAATCGGCTGAACATCTCTGAATATCAACGCGTTAAGAAGCTTCCGGTTATTATTGTCCTTGATAATGTACGTTCGATGGAGAATGTGGGGGCGTTTTTCAGGACTGCCGACGCATTCCGGATTAGGGCGATATACCTTTGCGGGATTACCGCGTGTCCGCCGCACCGCGAGATTCACAAAACGGCCTTAGGTGCCGACGAGAGTGTCGATTGGAAGTATTTCGGGACAACCGCGGAGGCTTGCGAGCATCTGAAAAAGGAGGGTTACAGGATTTTTGCCGTCGAGCAGGTTGAAGGCAGCATCATGCTCGATGACTTCACGGCACCCGAAAAATCAGCATATGTGTTTGGCAACGAGGTGGATGGCGTCGCTGACGACACTCTAAACTATTGTGAACAAGCAATAGAAATACCACAAAAAGGGACAAAACACTCGTTAAATGTGGCTGTTAGCGGCGGAATTATTATGTATAAACTGTTCGATAATTTGAATTATCTGATATAGCAATTATTGCAACTTCTTGATTGTCAATACATTAACATGTTATAAAAATTTTTATACTTTTTTTGTTTTTTTTGTCGCCGCAATTGAAATTTTAGCTAATTTTGTAGTTTGAAATATAATGAATAAAAGTTGAATTTTTAAAAATTAATAATTATGAGTAAAATTACTGTTAAATCATTGCTAATCATTTGCTTGGCAATTATTCCGTTAACATTCTTCGGTCAGAATAACGGCGGAAACAAACAAAAAACAAATGACAACCACGTATTCATGGATGTTGACCTTGGTGCCTCATTGCTCTTCGGTGACAACGAGACATTCCAGTTCAACAGAATGAGAGGTGACATGCGTATTGGTGCCGGTTATGCTTTCTACAAGTATTTCACGGCTTATGGAAAGATTGGATTCGGTTTCCTTTCAGGTCAGAAAGAGAACTTGTTCAAGACCAATATGTCAACATACCTTTCATACGATTTGAATGTGTCTGTTGATCTTGTCAACCTTATCATGGGTTACAGCGACGACAGAGCTTTGGCCGTTAAGCCACACGTTGGTATCGGTCAGTTGCAGTCACAGGCCAGAGCCACAGCTGCCAACGGTCAGATGTACAAATACGGCTATGTTAACAGCGAGGCCGGTGTGACAGAAGAAGGCAAAGGTTTCGGCGGCAGAAACATTTATCTGGAAATCCCGATGGGTATTGAATTCGAGTACAACCCAAACAGAAAATGCGCTTTCTATTTTGACCTCCAGACCAATTATGTTGACTCCGACAAGTTAGACGGATTCATGCATGGCGATCACAAAGACTGGTATTCAATCGGAAACATCGGTGTCAGATATAAATTCAGAGATGCCAGATCAGCCAAGCAGATTGCAGCAGAGCAGGCCGCAGCAGCTAAGGCAGCTAAAGAAGCTGAAGAGGCAGCAGCTAAGGCAGCTGAAGAGGCAGCTAACAGAAAACCTGACTGCGAAGCATGCGAAGAGGTTATAAAGAAAGCTGTGAAAGAAGCTGTTGAAGAAGCATTGAAGAACTGCCAGCCGGCTCAGCAGGCCGTTGAAGCAGAGGGCGATGATGCAGATCAAACAGAAGCTCTCGAAGTCATCAAGAGAAATTTCGATGAGAAAGACATCCACCTCACATTCAAAGCCGGAAAAGCCGAAGTGGTAGATAACGCCGCCAACAGAGACGAAGTAAAGAAGATTAGCGACGACATCGAAAATGGCAGACAGATCAGCACAATAAAGACCCTCGGCTGGGCTTCACCGGAAGGCACCGACAAACAGAATCAGAAGCTTTCAGAAGAACGCGCCCAGGCAACAGCCAACTACATTAAGAGCAAGCTTGGCAACCAAGCCAACGGCATCAACTTCGACGTTCAAGGCATGGGTTCCGATTGGAGCGGATTCTACAAAGCCCTCGACAACTCAAATATTGCTGACAAGGCTCAAATCGCTAATGATATCAAAGGCTCAAAGAATCCTACAGCCACTTTGAACCAGCTGAAAGACAAAAACCCTGAGCTCAAGAAGTTATTGGTTGAACTCAGAAAGACTCAAGTCTTCATCAACAAGTAAGAAGATGGATTGAGAAATAAAAAAGGTCTCCGAATGGAGACCTTTTTTGTTTTGTCACAGCACCAACCTGTGAATACCGATGTCGTATGGCTGGTCGATAGCCTCCACAATACGCTCGTAATCTCTCCTATTCGCCACAAAATCAACGTTGTTGGTATCTAAAATCAAGATACGCATGTCGTTCTGCTGTTTGATGAAATCGAAGTACCCCTGTTGGAGATGCTCAAGATACGAGTCCTCGATTTTCTGTTCATAGTCACGGCCGCGTTTATGAATATTGTACTGAAGATGATCGACGTCAAGATAGAGATACACCATCAGTTCGGGCTTGGGAATATTGGCGAAAATGATGTTGAAAAACCTTGAAAACAACTCATATTCATCAGGTTGCAGGTTCTCGCGGGAAAAAATCAGCGATTTGGCGACATAATAATCCGATATTATGAAATCGTGAAACATGTTGAAATTGGATAATTTATCTTTGAGCTGCTGAAAACGCAACGCGAGAAAAGTCATCTCCACCTGGAAGGCATATTTGTCGGGATTCTCGTAAAACTTGGATAGAAACGGGTTCTTGTCCGGCTCATACTCCTCAAGGATGAGGTTCCCATTGAAGTCATTCGCGATATAGTTCGACAGAGTCGTCTTGCCCGCCCCCATCGTACCTTCTATTGCCACGTAATTATATCTCATAATGTTATGTTTTTACGATTTTTATCATTCTCTGACAGATATTCGTCCGTCTTAACAAATACAATTCCGGAATCCGTACATTCGTCAAGAAGCTGACGGTTTGTTTTTTTCAATATCGGATGCACAAAATCGGGAGCGATGTCACACAAAGGCATCAAGGTGAACCTACGCTGATGCAAACGCGGATGTGGCACCTTAATAAGCTGAGTATCAATGATTTGACTTCCATAATAAAGAATATCTATGTCCATAGGACGCGAGACATACCCTTCATGCCTGCCAACACGGTCACGACCAAGCTCCGACTCTATCTCAAGCAATGTCCGCATCATAACATCAGGCGACAGGGACGTGGTAATCTCGACCACCTTATTCAAAAACCAATGCTCAGATTTAAAACCCCAAGGCTCCGTTTCGTAAAAACACGACTGAGCATTAATCTTGCCACACCTCTCCTCTACTATTTTACACGCTTGATTTACAAGGAGTTGGCGATCACCAAGATTTGAGCCGAACAAGACAAAAACCGATTCAGAAGCCATTGAAAAAAATTTCGTCTTACAAAGTGCAAATATAAAGAAAGAAATCGTATCTTTGAAAAAAATTTTAAACAATGAAACAGTTCTTCAAATTCATGTTTGCGTCATGCCTCGGATCGGCGTTGATGCTGATTATTTTGCTTTTGATATTGATCTTTGCTGTAAATTCAGGCACCGACACAAATGTAAGTGTGCAGCCAAAGTCAGTGCTATACATGACATTGGATTATAATATTCCAGAGCGCACCACGCAGGACGACATTATGAATACCTTGATGAATATCAGGGACTTAGATGCCGACATCAGTGGTTTGAACGACATCATCGCGAACATCGATTATGCAAAAGATGACCCGAATATCAGCGGAATTTTCCTTGAGTTGTCGTCAGTGGGCACCTCAACGGCCAACATCGAGGAGTTGCGCCAGCATATCGCAAGCTTCAGAGAATCAGGGAAGTTTGTAGTAACATATTCCGAGTCGATGGCGCAGAACGCTTATTATCTCGCCACCGCAGGCGATGAGATTTACCTCAACCCGGACGGCATGCTCGACATACACGGGATGGCTTCGCAAGTGATGTTTTACAAAAATCTTTTGGATAAGTTAGACATTGAGATTCAGATAATTAGAGGTCCAAACAACAAATTCAAGAGCGCAGTGGAGCCGTATTTCTTAGACAAGATGAGCGATGCCAACCGCGAGCAGATGACAAAACTCTTGAACACCATGTGGTTTAAGATTGTGAGCGACATCAACGTTTCGAGAGGCATCAGCATCCGGAGAATCAACGAGTTGGCCGATAACTTGTCATTAACATTCGATGCAAATGTGGCTCTTGACGAACATTTTGTTGACGGGCTGTGTTACAGAGATCAGATTATCACGAGGATAAAAGAATTGGCAGGCATAGATAACTCAAAGAAAATCAACGTGTTGACTAATGCGCAATATGCCAATGCGCGACCAGAGCCCAAGGCTAAATCCAACAAAATAGCCATCATCTATGCCAATGGACAAATCATCGACGGCGTTGGTGATGATGAGACAATAGGCTCTGTCACTTTGTCGAAAGCCATACGAGAGGCGCGTCAAAATCGAAAGGTGAAGGCTATAGTGATGCGCGTGAACTCACCAGGCGGCAGTGCCTTGGCATCGGAGGTTATTCGTCGCGAGGTGGAGTTAGCAAAAGCCGAGAAGCCGTTCATCATCTCTATGGGTAGCTATGCGGCATCCGGAGGTTATTGGATTTCAGCTGAGGGCGACCACATCTTCGCCGACCCCACCACCCTCACCGGCTCCATCGGCGTTTTCGGCACATTCCCCAACGCAAAGAAATTCCTCAATGAAAAGCTCGGCCTGACTTTTGACGTGGTGAAGACCAATGAAAACGCCGACTTCGGCAGATTTAACGAGCCGCTGACCGACTATCAGAAAGCCTTGTTGCAGAAATATGTGGGTAACACATACAACGATTTCACATCGTTGGTGGCACGCACCCGCAGCCTGCGCCAGAGCTATGTCGATTCCATAGGGCAAGGCAGAGTGTGGGCTGGTGCCGACGCACTTGAATTAGGTCTGGTTGATGAACTTGGCGGTCTCGACAAAGCCATCGAATACGCTGCCGACAAAGCAGGTCTGACAGACTATTCATTCAAATATTATCCCGAACAAATGGATCTGATGGATTTGCTGTTAAAAGGCAATGTTCAAGAGCCATACACAAAGTCATTGATAAAGAACAAGTTAGGTAAGAACTACACATATCTTGAGACTTTTGAGAACATCTCAAAACTCGATGGCGTTCAGGCACTTATGCCATTCATGATTATGGAATAGCGTTTTTGATGATGATACCTAAGCAATTTGATGACATAAGATCATTCAACGACGACGAGATTCCGTCAGCGATGGAGTTTTTCATCCACGATGAAACGTCAATCTCTATGGCAAAGTTAGTGTTTCCCGACAAATCGGTGGAGGAGATTCAGGAGTTGCTGCGAAACATCAAGACCACTACGGAGTTTCAGCAGATTGTGATGACACGTTTCGTGAGGCTGATTGAGTCAACGACCATGAAAAGCGTTGACACTCAAGGTTTTAACCATTTAGATAAAAAGAAAGCATATCTTTTTACAGGAAATCATCGCGACATCACCCTTGATGCGTTCATCTTACAGATGTATATGTTGGAAAACGGTTTGGACACATGTCACATCGGTTACGGCACCAATTTGATTCTGAACGAGACCATCGACGTTTTTGGAAGAAGCAACAAGATGTTCAGGGTGCAACGGTCGCAGAATATCAGGGAATTGGCACAAAACTCACAACATCTGTCGGATTACATCAGGCATCTCATCCGGGACAACAAGTCGGTGTGGATAGCGCAGCGCAACGGCAGGACGAAAGACGGCAACGACAAGACCGACCATGGGTTGATAAGCATGTTTTCGATGTCGGGCGACAGGAAGAATCTCATCCCGAACCTCGCCGAGCTGAACATCACACCTATCGCCACGTCTTACGAATATGAGCCATGCGCCATGATGAAAGCCCGTGAGAGCTACCTCAAAGAGCGTGACGGCGTGTATGTTAAGAAGCCGATGGAAGACATGGAGAGCATTGTATCCGGCATCAGAAAAAAGAAAGGCATAATGAACATAGCTATTTGTCCCACAATCACTTACGACGATTTAAAACCTTTTGAAGGTGCCGAAAAGCACGAGATTGTGACTGCCGTGGCTGACATTATCGACAAGAGAATCTACAATAATTACAGGCTGTTTCCGAATAATTATATCGCAAACGATTGGTTATCAGGAACTTCCACTTATAAAAAGCATTACACTCAAGAGGAAGAAGCCGTTTTCAAAGCATATTGCGACAAGATTTTCTCAAAGCTATACGAGGAATTAGGCAGCAGTGCTGAAAAGCGGTTTACCGAGATTTTATTAGGGATTTACGCCATTCCCGTGGAAAATAAGATTAAATCGCAATTTCACCCCATTTGTCAATGAGATATTGTAAATCTTCTTTTTTCTTGCCATAGTTCCAGTAGAAGTCAGCATCGATTTTCGTTTCGGGATGTGCGTCGGGGTTTGCCATAACCTCATCAAGTTCAGCGAGTTCCCTTTCCAAGGCATCGATTTGCTCCTCAAGTTTCCTCACCTCTTTCTCAACACGGCGTTTCTCACGTTCCTCCTGTTTTTTAGCCTCATAATCAATTTTATTTTGAGAGATTACAGGTGTTTGCTGGGGTTGTATTTTCTGTTTTCGATTCAAATCATCGAGTTCTTTGAGTCGTTTTTCCTCAAGAAAATCATAGATATCGCCTATATATTCCTTGATATGCGGTTTTTTGAACTCATAGACCTTTGTTGTAAGCCCTTGCAGGAAGTCGCGGTCGTGGGAGACGACGATAAGTGTGCCGTCGAACTGCAGCAGTGCCGATTTCAGGATATCTTTCGAGAGCATATCGAGGTGGTTTGTAGGCTCGTCGAGCACCAGCAGATTTGTCGGAAACAGCAGCATCTTTGCTAATGATAGACGAGCTTTTTCGCCGCCTGACAGCACTTTCACCTTTTTGTCGATGGTCTCGCCGCTAAAGAGGAAGGCACCGAGCAGCGACTTCACCTTCACCCGCATGTCGCCTGTCGCCACATCATCCAAAGTCTCGAAGACGGTTTTCTCCGTATCGAGCATATCCTGTTGATTCTGAGCGTAATAGCCTATCTTCACCTCATGACCGAGCTTCACCTCGCCGGTATGGTCGAGTACTCCGGTGATAATCTTCGCCAAAGTTGACTTTCCTTCGCCGTTACGTCCCACGAAGGCGATTTTCTCGCCGCGCGGAATCAGCAAATTGATGTCGTGAAGGATGTTTTTCTCGCCATACCATTTCGACACATGGTTCAGTTCGAGAGTCACCTTGCCGGAATGCGGTGCCGGCGGGAACTTGAAGTGCATCACTGAGTTGTCGCGCTCGTCGATTTCCACCATATCCATCTTTTCGAGCTGTTTCACCCTCGACTGCACCTGTTTCGCCTTAGTGGCCTTATATCTGAAACGTTCGATAAACGCCTCGATCTCTTTGATTTCTCGCTGTTGGTTGTCGAAAGCGGCTTTTTGCATGTCGATACGTTCCTCGCGACGCTCCACGAACTCGGTGTAGGCGCATTTGTAATCGTAGATCTTACCGCCTGAGATTTCAATAGTGCGGATTGTGATATGGTCAAGGAAGGCGCGGTCGTGCGACACCATGAAGATGGCTCCGTAATAATTCTTCAGATAGCTCTCAAGCCACTGTATTGACTCTATGTCGAGATGGTTTGTCGGCTCATCGAGCAACAGCAGTTTCGGTTTCCGAAGCAATATCTTTGCCAGCTCCACGCGCATCTGCCAGCCGTTACTGAACTCATTCATGGCACGTTGCATATCCTCATGGTCGAAGCCGAGACCCACGAGGATCTGTTCCGCCTCGCCTTCGATGGAGTGACCGCCTATCAAGGTGAGACGCTCGTTGAGAGCACTCATGCGTTCGCAAAGCTTCTGATAGCTATCGCTCTCATAATCAGTACGTTGCGAAAGCTCATCCTGAAGCCGCGCAAGATTTCTCTCGATAGCATGATATTCCTCGAATGCCGTCATTGTCTCTTCAAGGACAGTCTTTTCGGAATAAATGTTCTTTTCTTGTGGCAGATAGCCTATGGTGACATCGTCGGACATCACCACGTTGCCATGTGAAGGCTGTTCGAGACCTGCAATGATGCGAATCAAGGTGGTTTTACCCGCGCCGTTTTTTCCGACAAGGCCGATGCGGTCCTTCTCCCGAATCAAGAAATTGATGTCGGTGAAAAGGTCCTGACCGGTGAAGTGTATGCTCAGATTCTGTATTGATATCATCGCACCACGACTTTTTTAAGGGCAGAACCGCCATCATGCGATATGACATTCAAGAAATAAATGCCGCTATTCAGCCCGCTCACATCGATGGAAGACAGCTCGTCGGCATCGCTAACATCATGATACAGAATCAGTTGTCCCATCACATTATACATATACACGGCCTCAAGGTTCTCACCTTTCAGGTTCACTGTCGATGTCGCGGGATTAGGCCACACGTTGACTAAAACGGAGTGTCCGGCTTCATCGATGCTCCATGTGGGGTTCCAAATCATCTCGGCAAATTCCGGGTAATCGATGAAAGGGTTGCGGTTGTGTTGGATATTATACACCGCATTGTTTCTGTTGAGTTCTTTTTCATCGACAGGGTCATCCTCATGCCAGCGCAGCAGCATCGTCATCGCCCAGTCTTTGATTACCGACTTGTTCGACATATCTGAAGTACCCCAGCTGTTATCTTGCTGGTAATATCTCACGCTTACGTACATGAGGGCGCGGGCGATGTCGCCTTTATATTCATCGATTGGCTCAAACACGGTGCCGGTGAACCCCGCAGTGGCGCAGCTGCCGAGTTTGCTGCCGTTTTGCGATGTCCAGGCGACATTTCCAACCTCGCCGAAAGCGTAGTTGGCCCGTTTGTTATTGACCCATCCGTCGGTAGGGAACACATGGTTTAAGTCGGTTTTTTCGTCGCTGTCGTTGTTGGTCCACGACTGTGCCCACAGATGCTCCCTATTGTAGCAGTCGCCTTCACCGTTATAGTTACCGCATTGGTCGGTGACAAAAGTGAAGTTGTAAGGCGGCGTGCCATTTGGCACATCGGAATAGATATCCCACACGTAATTAGTGCCGGGTTTCTTATCTGTTTGCTGGTAGGCGTTCCACAGTCCGCTATACGACACGTGGTTATCGTTTTTAATGATGTTATGCAAAGCCGTTTTCAGTGCGTTTCCGGTAAGTCCGGCGGTGCCATTGTAATATCCTTGAGGCTGGGCATTCAGAGACACAGCCGTGATTATCAGAATTATTAGAATATATGACTTTTTCATATTTAAAATTTTAAGATTTAAGACAACATCATCTCGCAGCGGTCGATGATAGTGTTTGCAAGACGGAAGCCGGCATCACTCACTTCTTTCGATTGTATTCCGTCATAATTCATTGACAAATGCATAATGTCGTAGCCATCGTTGACATAAGCGAGCAGTTTGCGGTCTCTCTTGCCGACAGCCTCCAAATAATTGTTTATATCGACGCGGGTGCGACGGTCAGCTCTTACATGAAAAACAGCGTCAAGAGCCATAAGCACCCCAAGCCATAGGTAATTACCGGCGGCACGCACATACTTTTCATCTTCGTAACGTCTTGTCTCAACGTTGAATTCACCTTTTTCATTCAATGTTTCACGCGCGTTTTCAACATAACGGCGCGCTTCCGCGATAGGGTCTTTTCGTTTCATAGCATTTACTTTTCAATTCTAATATGTTGACATCAATTTCCACACCGCAAAATTACAATTAAAATTCGGATAAAGTATCATTGTCGTGCAAAAAAATTGTCGATTTTGTGATTTTTAACATAACTTGCAAAAAAATGATATGATTTGTTAAAAAATTTTAACAAAAAAGAGACTGTCGGCGGAATGTCGCTACGCTTTAATCTCTCCTCTTAACTAATGTATCATCTCAACGATGCCGGTAGCGAGCACTGCCACGGCTGCCATCACGTTTAAAAGGCTGTTTATCAACAGTTTGTATGACGAAAACTTAGTGCCGATGCCTATGAGTCCCCAGATTAGGGATGTGCCTATTATTAACAAAGGTGTAATGTTGCCAAACAATGGCAGAAACGCTGCGTCGGCTACCAGCCCTGCTATCAAGGCATTGATTCCCAACGCAATAGAAAGAAATATCAGTTGTTTTGGCTTATCGATAAGGAAAAGGTTCTTTCCGCTTTTGATTTTCAGCGTGTCGAGTGTCATTCTGAAGGCTATCATGAGACAGATGATGAACACCATCGCCTTGGATATGCCTGCGAATTTGTACATGAACGTGTCACCGAGCAGTGAGCCGAGCCAGTACATCAGCCCCTGTCCCACCGCCAAGGCACTCACAAACAGCATGTTACGCCACCATCCGTTCTTTTTTTCGACATTAAAGGCGGTTGAGGCGGATTCCACACAAAACGTGAGAGCGATGACAAATACTATATCCACTTAGAAGTTTTAAGTTTGAAGTTAACAGTTTGAAGTTTGAAGTTTTTGGGGAGTCCAATTAACTTCAAACTTCAAACTCAAAACTTCAAATTATTTAATGCGTTCGAGTTGCACGGTAAAGTGTCTCATCAGCTCGGCTTCCCATGTGATGCGCACACCGTGTTTGATAGTGTCACGACGGTCGTAAACGTTCTTCAGTGCCGCTGCTATCACGTCCATGTGGTTGTTGGTATATACACGGCGTGGGATGCAGAGGCGCACGAAGTCGTTGCCGCCGAAGCGGTTCTCGCGTGTGACGGGGTCACGGTCGGCGAGCATATAGCCTATCTCGCAAGCGCGTATGCCTGCCTCAAGGTAAAGCTCGCACGTGAGTGTCTGTGCCGGGAACTCTTCCTTAGGAATCTCGGTGAGGATTCTGTCGGCATCGACGAAGATAGCGTGACCACCGGCGGGACGTTGGTAAGGGATGCCGTATTCGTCGAGTCTCTGTGCGAGATAATGCACTTGTTTGACACGTGTCTCGACCATGTCGAATTCGATATTTTCCTTGAGGCCGACGGCGAGGGCGTCCATGTCACGGCCGTTCATGCCGCCGTAGGTGAGGAACCCCTCAAACGGTATGCAGAACAGCTTGGCGCCTTCGTACCAGTCTTGTTTGTTGGTGGCGATGAAGCCGCCCATGTTGACGAGGCCGTCTTTCTTTGCCGACATCGTCATGCTGTCGGCATAGCTGAACATCTCAAAGGCTATCTCACGAAGAGTCTTGTTCTCATAACCTTTCTCGCGTGTTTTGATGAAGTAGCAGTTCTCGATGAAACGAGCGCTGTCGATATTCACCGGCACGCCGTATTTGTGGCACAGCTCGCAAGTCTCGCGGATATTCTGCATGCTCACCGGCTGACCGCCGACGGTGTTGTTGGTGACGGTGAGTACCATAAACGGCACATTGCCTTTGTTTTCTTTCAACACTTTTTCGAGTTTCTCAAGGCTCACATTACCTTTGAAAGGCACTTCAAGCTGTGTGTCGTAGGCCTCATCGACGGTGACGTCGATAGCGAAAGCCTTACGGCTCTCGATATGACCTTTTGTGGTGTCGAAATGAGCGTTACCTGGGATGATTTGACCAGGTTTCACGAGGTATGAGAACAGCACGTTCTCGGCCGCACGTCCCTGGTGTGTCGGGATAACATATTGAAAACCTGTGAGTTCAGTGATAGTATCTTTCATGTGATAGAAGCTGCGCGCTCCGCCGTAGCTCTCATCGCCCTGCATCATAGCGGCCCATTGGCGGTCGCTCATCGCGCCCGTGCCAGAGTCGGTCAGCAAGTCGATATACACATAATCGGATTTCAGCATAAACACGTTATTGTGTGCCTCTTCAAGCCATTTCTCGCGCTCTTCGCGAGTGCTTTTCTTGATGGGTTCAACCATCTTAATCTTCCATGATTCTGCAAATGGTAATTCCATAATATTACTTTTAAATTTAGATTTCTAACGAGATTGCAAAGGTACGACTATTTTTTTGATTGGCAAAATTTCCCGCATAAAATTTTTGAAAATAATTTGCTGTCTTTAAGAAAAAATTTATATCTTTGTGGGTTAAATTTTTTTTGCATGAAACGTAGTGTTTTTTTAAGGTTTTTGGTTTTAGCGACTATCATTATGTCAACCATGTCTGCCATGGCGCAGTTTCCTCCAGGTGGTGGCGGTCCGCCTCCAGGTGGAAGGCCTCCGGGGGGTGTACGTCCCGGCGGTGACAGGCAATTCAACGAGGACAACCAGCAGACCACGGTGAAGCAGAAAAAGAGGGTGCGTGAAGGCGACACTTTCCTTGTGACGGGTATGCTTGTTGATGCCGAGAACAACGAGCCGTTGCCGTTTGTGAACCTCGCGGTGCTTGACTCTATCGACAGCACCTTCGTGAAAGGCGGCATCACCGATTTCAGCGGTGTTTTCGAGCTTCAGAACATACCGCAAGGCAATATGATTCTGCGCGTGTCGTCGATAGGCTACGAGAACTTCACACGACGTTTCACTGTGACTAACAACACCGACCTTGGCACGATGAAGCTTCACAAGGGTGCCATCTCGCTTGACGAGGTGGTGGTGACAGCCGAGAAGCCGCTTTACGCGATGGACGGCGAGAAACTTATCTACAATGTGAGCGAAGACCCTTCGATACAGACCGGCACCACCGAAGACGCTCTTCAGAATGCGCCCGGCGTGGAAGTCGATGTGGAGGGTAACATCACGCTGAGAGGCGTGTCAAGCGTGGAGATCTGGATTAACGACAAGCCGTCGAAGCTTACTGAAGAGAACCTCAAGACGTATCTTCAGACCCTTCCGGCCAACGCCATCTCACGCATCGAGACGATAACGAACCCGTCGGCGAAATACGCCACCGACTCAGAGGCGGTCATCAACATCGTGACATCGACACATATCAAGAGCAACCAGTTTGTGAGTTTCGGTGTGAACGGCTCAAACCAGCCTTTCGTGTCGCCTTGGGTGAGTTATATGTGGAAGAGAGACAGGCTGAGTGTAAACCTGTTCGCCGCCGGACGTTTCAGCGACCGCGACAACACCACCGACGCATGGGCGCAGACACGGCAAGACGCGGATACCGAGGGTGAATACGACATCACATGGGCCGACACCACTCATGAGGAGAGCAACACTCGCAACGTGAGCGGCAACATCTTCATGAGCATTGACTATGAGATCGACACGTCGAGCAACATCTCCATCGACGCGGGCGGGTTCTATAACTTCAACGGAAGCAAGTCGTTGCGATCACAGCGTCAGACGTATTACTTCATCGACGACGCGCTTAGGGGCGATTCGCTTCTTATCGACACCACACGCAACAAGGCTGACGCCAACTCGATGTTCGGGCATTTCGGTGCCGACTACACTAAGAAATTCGACAACTCAGGCCATAATCTGCGTATCGGCTTCAACTCAAGAATGACGCATAATTATAATGAGGAGTGGTATAACCGTTTGTACGAGACATATACCGACCTTGACGAGCACCGTTATATGCTCACCGATCAGAACAGCTATACCTTGAGTCTTGACGCGCGGTACAACAGGCCTTACAGCGAGCAGGGCGAGCTGAGTTACGGTTTGAGTGCCTCGCATCAGAGCACCAACAACAAATACGACAGGTATAACGACGAAGACGGCTCCATCATCGACTCGTTGCGCGCATATCATTTTGAGGGCACGGAGAGCAAGGTCAACGCTGATGTCAACTGGACACACCGCTGGGGCGGATTCACTCTCAGCACGGGTCTCGGCGGGACCTACGAGCGCACCTATTACAACTACATCAGTGAGATGCCGTTTGCCGACGACAGCACCATGCATTTCTTCATGGTGCGTCCGTCGATACACCTCACCTATCGTACCGCCAACATGCACAACATCAAGCTCAACTATACCATGAGGATGTCGCATCCCGGCGAGACGCAGATAAGCAGCTATCGTCGCTATGGCGAGAGCAGCTATTCCACGGGTAACCCCGACGGGTTAGAAAACTCCTTCACTCATAATTTCGAGGCGGGCTGGCAGAAGTTCTTCGAGCGCTTCGGCAACATAGGATGGGAAGCATACGCGCGCCTGAGCACCAACGAGATAAGCAACCTCACCGACTCGGAATACGACCAGTATCTCGACCGCATGGTGAGCTTCTCGGTACCTTATAACATGGGTTCCTCATGGCGTTACGGCACCTCGCTCAACATGACGTACCGTCCTTCGGGATTCTTCAACGTGAGGATGTACGCCAACCTATATAACTACGGCTATCATATGGAGTACGACCGCAACGGCTTGCATCAGATCGACGAGAATGAAAAATGGTCGTGGAGCCTGCGCGTCAACGCCTGGATGAAGGTCTTCAACCAATACCAGCTCACCGTGGGCGCATTCTACAACTCCCCAACAATCGGGCTGATGAGCGAGCGTAAGGCACGTTATTCGCTGAACATAGGTGCAAGAAGCGACTTCTTCAACCGGAAGATGTCGGTGTTCGTCAACGTGCAGGACATCTTCAACTGGGGCGCGAAGGTAGGCTCAGGCTCAACAAACACCAACCCGTATTATCTCACCGACAGCACCAACAAGATGGTCAACAGCCGTTACATCTCGCTTGGCGTGACGTTCCGTTTCGGTAAGATGGAGCTTGAAAATAAGGCGAAAGAGGGCGAAAGCGAATCCGGCGACAGCCTCGATTAGCATCTTGAAACAATACGCATCATGAGATGAGTGGACCACTGTTTCTTATGAATATCAAATAGTTATAAATAGAAAATAATGAGAAAAATCTTATTAACCGTTGCAACTATGGCAATTATCGCTACCGGTTGTCAGCATGAGGTCGTTTTGACCTCTGGCATCGACACCGACAACTTTGACACAACAGCACGCATGCAGGACGATTTCTATCAGTATGCCTGTGGCGGCTGGATGAAAAACAACCCTCTCGACGCGGAGCACTCAAGCTATGGCGCTTTCAACGTGCTTGACGAGAACGCGCAGAAAAATCTCCGAGACATCATCGATGACGTGAGTCAGAACGAAAATCCCAAAGGTTCCATCGCCGAGAAGATATCCATGTTTTACAACATCGGCATGGACAGTCTGCGTTTGCAGGAGCAAGGTGCGGCACCCATCATGCCTTATCTTGAGAAAATCAACAGCATGAAGACAAAAGACGACGTATGGAACACCCTTGTCACCATGCATCGCCGTGGCGGTCATGTGCTCTTCGGCGTGTTCGGCGAGGCCGACAAGGACGACGCCAAGATGTGCATCGCCTGGGCATACCAGAGCGGACTCGGCTTAGGCGACCGCGACTATTACCTCACTGATGAGGGCAACAACGTCAACATCCGTAAAGGCTACGTGGAGCTTATGACGAAAGAGTTCGGCATGACGGGCTTCGACAAGATGACAGGCATCGGTGCCGACAAGCTCGCCACGATGGTGATGGACTTCGAGACACGTCTCGCCAAGGCGCAGAACAGCCGTTTAGAGAACCGCAACCCGCAAGCCACGTTCAACCGTTTCACCCTCGAGGAGGCATCGGCATTCACGCCTAACATCAACTGGAAGAATTATTTCGAGATTACGGGAATCCTCGAAGGCATGCAGAGCTTCAACATAGCACAACCAAATTATTTCAAGGTGGTTGATGACGTGCTTGGCGACACCGACGTTGACGTCTTCAGGGCTTACTTCGCTTGGAACATCATCAACGGGGCGTCCAACTACCTCAGCGACGACTTCGTGGAGGTCAGGTTCGACTTCTACGGCAAGCTCATGAGCGGACGTGAGATGAACCGCCCGCGCTGGAAACGCGTAACATCGACTGTTGATGACGCCATGGGAGAGGCTCTCGGACAGCTTTACGTCGAGAGACACTTCCCCGCCGAGGCGAAGACACGCATGGAGACATTAGTGCGTAACCTCATCACCGCACTCGGACAACGTATCGACATGGCGGAATGGATGACCGACGTCACCAAAGCCAACGCTCACGAGAAGCTCTCCACGCTCTTGGTTAAAATAGGGTATCCCGACAAATGGCGCGACTACAGCGGCTTAGAGATACAATACGACAGCTATTATGCCAACGTGGTACGCAGCAACGAGTTCGACATGGCTTATATGTTCAACAAAATCAACAAGCCTGTTGACCGCACCGAGTGGGGCATGACGCCGCAGACCGTCAACGCTTATTACAACCCGACGACCAACGAGATTTGTTTCCCGGCCGCCATCTTGCAGCCTCCGTTCTTCAACATGAACGCTGACGAAGCCGCCAACTACGGTGCCATAGGCGTGGTGATAGGCCATGAGCTGACACACGGCTACGACGACCAGGGACGCCAATATGACAAAGACGGAAACCTCAACGACTGGTGGACTGCGGAAGACGCCGCCAACTTCGACAAGAACAAACAGGCACTCATCAACGCCTTCAACAACTGTGTCGCCCTTGACGACCCGGAGTTAGGTCTCATCCACGGCAACGGAGAGCTGACACTGGGTGAGAACATAGCCGACAACGGCGGCTTGCATGTGAGCTATCTCGCCATGCAGAACGCCATCGCCAAAGGTCAGGTCAACAAACAGATGATGGACGGATTCACCCCGGAGCAGCGTTTCTTCCTCGCCTACGCCGCGGTGTGGGCAAGCAACGTGCGTCTGAAAGCCGCCTTGCAACTCACACAGATGGACGTACACTCGCTCGGACGCAACCGCGTGAACGTGGCACTGCCTCAGGTGACAGAGTTCGTGGAGGCATTCGGCATCAAGGAAGGCGACGGCATGTGGTTGGAGCCTGAGAAACGTGTGGTGCTGTGGTAAAAAAGGTAATGTTGCCAACTATTTTTGGCAACATTACCCCAATTGTTTAATATCCGAAAATCTCTTCAGTGCTCAGTCTTGTAATCTTCCCGATGTTTTCGAGCGACTTCATGTCAAGCTCTTTCTCATCGCCGAGAATGAGGTAACGGTATGGCTTGTTGGCGATATTTTCCTTTTCAAACTTCACGATGTCCTGCAAAGTGATGTTCGGGATAGCCTCGTACACCTTTTCATTGATGTCGTAGTCGATGCCACGGTTCTGAGCTGTTATCCATGCGTTGATGAGACCGAACTTGGTGGTACGCTGGCTGGCGAGACGTTTCGTCAAGGCGTCTTTTGCGATGCCAAAGGCCTGTTCGCTCTCAGGCATCTCGTCTAAAATCTCGTTGAAATGATTGACACAGTCCATCATCTTGTCGTTTTGAGTGATGATATGTGTGAAGAAATACTCAGGCTGGTCGATGAAGCTCGGCGCGACATAAGCGGCGTAGGCGTTGTAGGCCAAGCCACGCGCCTCGCGCAGCTCCTGGAACACTATGGTGTTCATGCCGCCACCGTAATATTCATTGAACATGGCCTCAACTGCAGCATCATCAGGGTTCCAAGGACGCATCTCGTTGTGAATCATGCGCATATAGATGTTCTTGGCGTTGTACGGCGCAATCCAAACCTCGTTGACGGGCGTCGTCTGCATCTCATAGTGCCTGCCTTCCGGAACATCAAGTAACTCTATGTTAGTCACATGGTTAGCGGTCACCACAGCCGACATCTCGTCCTCGCTCATCGGACCGTAATACAACACGGTATGCTTGTAGTTCTTCAGGTTGCGGAGCAGATCAAGCAAATCCATCGGGCACATGTCGCGCAGCTCCTTGGCGGAAATCATGTTGCGAGATGGGTTGTATTTCCCGTAAAGACCATATTGTACAAGATGGCTAAAGTTCTGATTCTGATTGAGTTTAGCATCTTGACGTCCCTTTTCGAGCAGCTGTATCGCCATCTCATAGACGTCGGCGTCAGGCTCAGCATTTTGCATAAGACTTTCGAGAAGTGCTATAGCCTCGCCCATGTTCTCGCTCAGACCGCTGACCCTGATGTTGATGTTGCGCGCGCCCACCCAGATGCTGTAATTGCAGGCGAGCTTGTAGAACTGCTGTTTGATTTCTTCGTTGGTGAGTTGGTCGGTGCCAAGATAGTCGAGGTAATCGGAGGCCACACCATAGCGCAGGTCGGATTCCTCGCCGAAGTCGTAACGGAACGTGAGGATGAAACGGCCGTTCTCCTTGTTCTGCACATAGATGTAAGGCAGTCCGGCTCCGGTGTTTCCGAATGTCAGGTCTTCCTTGAAGTTGACGAAGCGTGGCTGTATCGGCTCGACGGGAGCGTTCTGCACCTCGTTGACAAACTCGCTCACAAGGTCGCGGTTTGTCGGGATAGGTGTGATCTGCGGCTTGTCGATTTTCTTGAGGTTCTCGTCCTCGCCCTGGCGTTTGTAAACCACAACATAGTTGGTGTTGAAGTGCTTGTTGGCGAACTTCACAATATCATCTTTTGTCATGCCGGAGATGCGGTCGAGGTAGCCGACCTGCTGTTTCCAAGGTATCTCGATGATGAAGGTGTTGACATATTGGTTAGCGCGGGCGCTGTTGCGTTCCATCATGGTGTAGTATCTTAATTTATAGTTGTTTACCACCGATGGGATAAGGTCGTCGGAGAAGTCGCCGTCTTTGAGTTTTTCAATTTCTGCAAGAAGTATGTCTCTTGCCTCTTCGAGTGTCTGACCGTCTTTCGGGGTGCCGCCGACCACAAAGCTTAAATAGTCACGGTTGGTGATTGATCCTGCCCAGGCGCCTAACATCTTCATCTGGTTGTTGATGTCGAGGTCGATAAGTCCTGCAGTGCCGTTGCTGAGTATCTCACTGATGATGTCGAGGGTGTCGGCCTGCAATGAGTTGCCTCTGTCGAAGCGCCAGCCTATCCATATATTCTCGGCTTCAAGTCCATAGATGGTAGTGTCGCGAGGTGCGTCGATAGGCTTCATTGCCGGGAACTCAGGCTGCGTGACGTCATCGCCGGGTTGCCAGCTGCCGAAATATTTGTCGATGATGGCTATAGCCTTGTCAGGGTTGAAGTCGCCTGCCATGCAGATGGCCACGTTATTCGGGCGGTACCATTTGTTGAAATAATTCTTGATATTTGTAATTGAAGGGTTCTTCAGGTGTTCCTGCGTGCCGATGGTGGTCTGCGTGCCGTAAGGGTGTGTCGGGAAGAGCATGGCGTTCATTGCCGCCCACAACTTACGTGAGTCCTGTGCGATGCCGATGTTATATTCCTCATACACGGCTTCGAGCTCGGTATGGAATCCGCGTATCACCATATTCTGGAAGCGGTCGGCCTGTATCTTAGCCCAGTTCTCTATTTCGTTTGAAGGGATGTCCTCGGTGTAGCATGTCACGTCTTCGGAGGTATAGGCGTTGGTGCCTTCCGCGCCGATGGCCGACATGAGCTTGTCGTATTCGTTAGGGATGAAATACTGCGCAGCGAGTTGGCTCACCGAGTCGATTTCGTGATAGGCTTGGCGGCGTTCTTCAGGGTCGGTGAGGGTGCGGTACTTCTCATAACGGGTCTCTATCTCGTCAAGAAAAGGCTTCTCCGCCTCATAGTCGGTGGTTCCGAACTTGTCGGTACCCTTGAACATCAGGTGTTCGAGGTAATGTGCGAGACCTGTCGTCTCGGCAGGGTCGTTTTTTGAGCCGGTGCGCACCGCTATGTAGGTCTGGATGCGCGGCTCTTCCTTGTTGACGCTCATATACACCTTCAGTCCGTTGTCGAGGGTGTAGATACGTGTCTCAGTGGGGTCACCCTTCACTGTTTCATATTTATACTTTTTGCCGCAGGCTGTAAACGCCAAGGTCATGACAGCACAAAGCATCAGTGCCGTCAGTCTTCTTAATTGTAATGTTGTCATAATATTTTTATTTATTGATTTTCAATGTCACTAAAGCCTTCTCACCAACTCATCCATCAGGTCTTTCATCTTCTGCTGAAGCATCTCGGTCTGCGCGTTGATGTAGTCGGAGTTCAAGCCGTTGGTGGGTGTGTCAAGATGGAACGGCGGCGACACTATGAGGCGCACGCGTGGTCCCAACACCTTGACAGGTCCGTCGATATACACCATCACGATAGGTGCCTTGGAGATGGCTGCTAACATCGCCGCACCCGGATGGAACGGCAGCTGTTTGCGGTGTTCGCCATGACGTCCTTCCGGGAAGATAGCGACACTCTCCTTGTCCTCATTGATAACCCTGACCGACTCATGGATCCATGAGATGTCGGGGTTTTGCCTGTCGATGGGGATGCAGCGGGTGTTACGCAGGAAGAACCCGAATCCTTTCTGCTCGAAACGATCTTTCGCCGCAAGGTTATGAATCTTGTCTTTACGAAACATCGTCGTCACCACCGGCCCGTCGAGATGCCCTGTATGGTTGATGATGAGCAGCGACGGCGCGTCAAGGCGGCGGCGACGCTTCGGCGGCTCCACATAATAGACCTTAGGTCGCAGAAGCGTCTTCACGAGGAAGGACGTCAGGCCTTCCACTATAGCTGTCATTATCTTCATTTCGTGTGCTCCATGACATGGTCGATGACCTCTCCCACTGTGTTGAACTTCACCATGCCCTCGAACTTGAAGTTGAACTTGTTCTCTATGGCAAGACTCAGCAGCAGCGTCGTGAGCGAGTCGAGACCGAGCTCGCTGGTGAGCTGTGTGTCTTCGTTCACCGTCGTGGGGTCAAGTGACGGCCTGATGAGTGCCAGCACCTCTTTCAGACTGTCTAACACATCTTGTCTGTTCATGATTTCAATTATTTACGTGATACTTTCATCGTGCCGGTGCGTTTGAAGTCTTCCTTACGCACTGTCACTTTGTTGATACGGTGTGTGGTAGGCAGTGTAGCGTTCACCTCATCGACGAGTTTTCTGAAGTAAGCCTCCACCTCTTCCCAAGGCATGTCGGCGAACTCTTCCATACGAGGCAGTATCTCTATGGCTATCACCTGTTGGCCGTTCATGACGTCTTCTTTCACGAGGCAGTCGCGCAGTCTGTTGCATTTGTAGAACGGTTCTTCTATGCTCTCCGGACTCACGTTCTCGCCGTTTCCGAGGATGATGAGGTTCTTGATACGTCCCACGATATACATATATCCGTCTCCGTCGAAGCGCACGAGGTCGCCGGTCTTGAGCCATCCGTCGGGTGTGAGTGTCTCATCGGTCTTCTGCTTGTCACCGTAGTAACCGAGGAAGAGGTTGTCGCCACGGAACCACAGCTCGCCGTCAACCACCTTCACCTCTTGTCCGGGGTAGATCTGCCCCACCGAGGTGGGACGTTCCTTGACGTCGATATTGCCTGAGGTGAGGTTGGCACCTTCTGTCATGCCGTAGCCTTCGAAGAGCTGTATGCCCATGGCGTCGAACTCGGCGATGAGTTTTGGCGGCACGTTGGCGGCTCCCGCGATGATATATTTCAGGTTGCCTCCGAGGAATCCCACGCCGTACATCTTGATGAGACCCATCAGTATCTCGCAGATGCCGGGCACTGCCACGAGGTATGACGGCTTTATCATCGGGAACTTGGATATCGTCTCTTTCACGTTGGCCGCGGCCACCCATTCGGCACCTTTATATAATGCCGACATCGTGCCACATATCAGGCCGAACACATGACTCATTGGCAGCACTGTGGCATAGCGATGGCATCCGAGCTGCCGGCCCGGGGCATATACTCCGTTCAATGATCCGCGCATGATGGCTCTGTGCGGCAGCACCGCGCCTTTAGGCTCTCCTGTGGTGCCTCCTGTGAAGAAGATGGCGGCAGGCTCGTCCTTGTCAACGATGGCCACGGGAGCCTTGTCGTCAGCCATGTCGCCGATGGCGATGACCTTGCATGGGGCGTCTTTCACCGCGTCGATAAACATAGGGCCGGCGGCGAGTGCCTTGACACCGAACTTCATGCAGCAGCCCACTATGGCAGGCGCCGGAAGCTGCGACGGCAGGTTGATGGCGACATATCCCGCCGAGGTGACGGCGAGAAACATCTCCACAGCCTCCATCGTGGTGTTGTCGATGATGGCAACTTTGTCGCCTTTGACAAGACCTATGGCGTTGAGCAGTGAGCGTTTGCGAGCCACGATATCACACATCTCGGCGTAGGTGCATCTGTTCACAGTGTCGGAGAGAGCCGGCAAATCATGCCACTTATGCTCAATCCATGTCACAAATTCAGGAATAGTGGGGATGTAGCTTATCTGCGCAAGCTCGTCGGCAGGAAGCATGTTTTCAAAATATCTTTCCATAATACGTTAGTTTTTTTGTTAATACTTTATGTTATATGTGTTGACGACACCGTTTTTCTGCTCCAATATCATGGTGAGAAGGGCGTCGTCGTCCATTCGATATGTCAGCGTTATGGTGAGATAGCCGCCCTTAGTGACTTTTTTGTTGCCCGAGGCGTCGATGTAAATGACGCGAATGCCGCTCCCTTCGGTGACGGTGACTTCGGCGTTGTTGTCGGCGACGGCCTGCTCCCAATTGCCCGACAGACAGTTCAGCAAGGTGGCGCGTTGCATGCCCACCGTCTTCGCCTTCTCAGCGTCAAGCTCAACGTTCTTGCCGTCCATGTTTATCTTCACGATATTCCCATCGATGATGAAAAACTCGTTCTCAGGCTCGGAATACTCCATGATGAGATGGTCGGCACCGTCGAAAATGAGATGCCCCGCCTTTTCCTGTGTCTTTCCCGATGCCTTCATAACCTTGAGCTGCGTGAAATCGGCATCGTAACGTCTTTGCGCGAAAACGTTGACATTTACCAAAACGACTATTGCTATCAGTAAAAATCTCTTCATATTAAACAAACATAATAGTCAAACTTATTTTTATGAAGAATATTGTATTGTGTCTCAATATTATTTTTGAGATATGGTTTCATCCGTCATCACGCGACTTAAGACCTGTTTTCTAAAGAACGGTATTTTCATCAGTTTACGGAAGACAAAAGGTTGCAGTGAATATGAAATCAATATGGTTGATGCCATTCCTATGAGGGTGCTCAGCCCGATGGAGCGGATGGCGGGATGCACCGCGAAGAGCAGCGAGGTCACCACTATCACGAGGATGACAGCCGAGAAGAAGATTGCCACCTTATGCCATGTCAGCACGTCATGACGGCCGGTGCGCGCATAGTTGAGCAGGCCCTCTGTGATGAAGATACTATAGTCAACACCCACTCCGAAGATAAAGGTGGAGATGATGATATTGATGAGGTTGAACTGAAGCCCGATGAGTGCCATATAACCCTGTACCGTAAACCAGCTTATCACCATAGGCAGGAACGACAGCAAGGCCGTCAGTATGTTGCGGAACGACACCAGCAGTATCAGCAGCACGAACAGCGACGAGATCCACACCGCCACGTTGAAATCATCGTGAACCAGTTGCACCATGTCTTTGCAGTAATAAAACGGCTCAAGCACGAAGGTCTTGGGGTTTGTCACCACCACTGCAGTCACCTTGTCCTTGTCGTCGGGACGCATCGCCACATTGGTGAAGACCATATACTGCCCGTCGTCGTTACGCTCGATGAAGTTACATAAGAGATTATCCGGCACCACATCGCTGTCAATCAGCGACGCCGTCTCGTAGTCAGCGTCGATGATATCTTGAAAATCGCTAAACAGATAAGTCTCGAGACCCAGATTTAAAGCGTTGTCGTTCACGAGTCTCATGGCAGTGGCTTTTCTCTCGTCCGACCAGAATGTATTCCACGTCTCAATACGTCGTTGCTGGTCTTCATCAGTGATGAACAGCTTGGGTATCAAATTGGAATAGCTGTGCACCACGCCTTGTTTGGAGAGAGAGTCAAGGATATTCGCCACGACTTTGTTGGCTTCCAAAGCCTCGTCGATGTCGGTTGACACGGTGGCGTAGTAGATATGTGAGAATCCGTCGTTGTTTTTCCGGTCGAACAGCTGCTCGGCCTCTTTTTTCGCGGGAGAGCTGTAGTTGAGGTTACGCAAGTCGCTGTCGAATGTCACCTTTGGAGAGAAGACTACGCCCACGATGAGAAACACCGTTATGGCAACGAGGAACCATCTCCTACGGTCGAAAGGCAGGTCGTTGACACGCGCGATGACCCGGAAAGTGCGGTTGTTAGTGTCGGTCTTGCGCCGTGGCATGAAATGAGGCAGGAACACGAGTACGAAGAAAGTGCTGCCAAGAAGTCCCAACGAGGCAAACAGCCCGAAGTCACGTAGCAGCTCGCTCTCGGTGAAGAGGAGACTGCAAAAAGCTCCCACGGTGGTGATGCAGCCTAATGTCACCGGCGTCGATTCATCGCGTAACATCGTCTCCACATCTCCCGTATAGAAATGATGTATAAGCACATGCAGACAGTAGCTGATACTCACCCCGAGCACTATGGCACCAAGACCTAAGGCCATCAGCGACATGCCGCCTTGGAGCCAATAGACACACGCCAACGAGAAGAAGGCACCGTATGCTATAGGGATCAACATCTTCAACAAAAACTGGAAGCTATGGAAACACAGCCATATAAGTATCAGTATCAAGATGAGCGAGATGCCCACTGTCAGCACGAGGTCGGAACGGATGCGGCCTGCGTTGTTGACGCTGCCGATAGGGATGCCGTGTGCATACACCCTCACCTCAGGATGCAGCGTCTCAAACTCTTTTCGCGTCTCGTCCAACATTTTCACGAAAGCGCGTGCCGACTTGGAGTCTAACGACTTGAACGCCGGTGAAAGATATGCTATCGACACGGTGCTGTCGGCGCAGAAGAAATGCCCGTGCAGAATGTTGAATCCGCCCACGGCGTCGGTCATCATATCACCCAGAATCACCTGTCGGAGGTTGAGCGGGTCATAGCCTATCATCTCCGTCACGTCGCCGGTCTCGTCAGCCATCAGCAGCTCATAGTTAGCGGCCATCTGCCGCTCCACGGCTTCGGGACGCAGTGCCTCCCCGATAGCTTTGTAAGCGGAGGTATCGACAAACGAAGGCACATGTTCAAGGACGAAGTCGAGGGCGTTGAGAGCCATCTCAGGCTCCATCTTATAAAGGATATTGGCGATATAACGGCTGTCTTTGTCGTTGTTGAGAAGCAAATCAACGAACTCATCGGTGCTTTCGGCGAGTTTGTCGGTGGCAAGGGTCTCTCCCGACGAGGCGAACTGCAAGTAAATCTTGTCTTTGAGTTGTATAGAGCTGAACGCCATCTGGCTCTCCACACTCGATGAGGGCAACAACTTGGAGATGTCCTCCTCGAAGTTAAGTCTTATTCCGAAAACCACGAAAATGACAGCGGTGACCGCCATTAAAACATACATCAACGCCTTATGTTTACTGAAAAACCGGTAAATAGGCAAAAAAACTATGTGCATTTCAACGTATTTTAAAGTTGCAAAGATACTAAAAATCTCTTACAACTTTAATTTTCATCAAAAGTGTTTTATTTCTTCACCGGGTCGCATGTAAGGCCCACTCCGAGTTTCTTGAAAATCTTCTGGTCCACTTCGGGGAGCATCACGGTGCTGTGCATCTGGCAGCCGTTGAGCAATGGCAGGCAGTCGAGGGCCTTGCGGCAGTTCTCGTCCCATAGGCTGAGCATGGAGAGTGCCACGAGCACCTCGTCGGTATGCAGTCGCGGGTTCCTGCCGTGCAGCAAATCGACTTTAGTGGTCTGGATAGGCTCTATCATGGCTTGCGGGATGAGTTTCACCTCATGACCGATGCCCGCGATATGCTTTGTGGCGTTGAGGATCAGTGCCGCGCTGGAGCCGAGCAGATCGCTGGCATGTGCTGTTATGATGGTACCGTCGTCGAGCTCGATGGCGCCGCTGTGCTGTCTCTCCTGTTCTTTGCGTTCACGCGCCGCGATGGTGGTCTTGCGGTCGTCGGTGGTGATTTTAGCCTGTTTCATCAGCAAGGCTATCTTGTTGACCTCGTTCTCGCTGCCTTTGCCGTTAGCCAAGTCGCAAAGTGCTGTGTAATAACGTCTTATGATCTCATCTTTCGATGCCTTGCAGCAAATCTCATCGTCGCTGAGGCAATAGCCCGCCATATTGACACCCATGTCGGTGGGCGATTTATATGGGTTTTCTCCGTAAATCGACTCAAAGATGGCGTTCAGCACCGGGAATATCTCGATGTCGCGGTTGTAGTTGACGGCCGTCTCGCCGTAAGCCTCGAGATGGAACGGGTCGATCATGTTGACGTCGTTGAGGTCGGCGGTGGCGGCTTCGTAGGCGATGTTCACCGGGTGTTTCAGCGGCAGGTTCCAGATGGGGAACGTCTCATATTTGGCATACCCCGCCTTGATGCCGCGTTTGTTCTCATGATACAGCTGGCTGAGGCACACCGCCATCTTGCCGCTGCCTGGTCCGGGGGCCGTGATGACGACGAGCGGACGCTGCGTCTCCACATAGTCGTTCTTGCCGAAGCCGTCGTCGGAATCGATGAGAGCCACGTTGTTAGGATAGCCTTCGATGAGACGGTGATAATACACCTTGATGCCTATACGCTCCAAACGATGACGGTAAGCGTCGGCACTCGCCTGGCCGTTGTAATGTGTTATGACAACGCTGTTGACCATGAAGCCGCGCCCCATGAACTCGTCACGCAGACGCAGCACATCGACATCATAGGTGATGCCGAGGTCGCCGCGCACCTTGTTCTTCTCAATGTCAACGGCACTGATGACGATGACGATCTCCGCCACGTCGGCGAGCTGTGTCAGCATCTTCAGCTTGATGTCGGGCTGGAAACCCGGCAGCACACGACTCGCATGGAAGTCGTCGAACAACTTCCCGCCAAATTCCAAATAAAGCTTATCACCAAATTTTGCGATACGTTCCTTGATGTGTTCCGACTGGATTTTAAGGTATTTCTCGCTATCGAACCCGTATTTCATATGACTTAAAATTTATCAATACGGGATGCAAATATACGAACTTTTTGATAAACGGCTTCAATTTTTTAAAAAAAAAATTCAGATTCTGCCAAAATATCGTCACGCCTCACTGAGACGACGTCTGACCCATGAGTCTCAGCCATTTTCTGTATCCGAAGACGGCTATTATCACGTAAAGTGCGTAAAGGCTCGCCTTGAAAGGGATGTCTTTATAGAAATAAAGCGCGCAAGTCACAACATCGACGGCAATCCAGATGAACCACTGCTCGAGATATTTATGCGCCAGAGCCCATATCCCGATGATGCTCAACGCTGTGGTGAAGCTGTCGGCGACAGGCACGGTGCTGTTGGTGAAGTTGCTGAGTATCAGATATATAACAAGCCACATTGCTGCTATTATCCCAAGCCAAGGCAATATCATTTTCTTGGGAAAATGCCTTATTTTCAGCTCTTTATTATCCTTTGAGCCGTGAATCCAACGCCAATAGCCGTAAACCGTCATCGCCAGATAATAGAACTCCATGCCACAGTCGGCATAGAGTCCTTTCTGGTAGTATAGCACTATCCCGAGCGCCTGCATCATAAATCCGACAAGCCACATCCACACACTCGCCTTGTATTCCAGCAGGATATAAGCGAGTCCGAGGGCCGTGGTGACGATGTCAAGCCAATGGTTGGCGAGGAACTCCATGACTTAGAATTTAAGCGTTAAGTTTGCCATCATGTTGAAGCCTGCCATCGGGATGTAGCCTATCTGGTAGTAGCGGTTGTCGTTGGTATGGCCGTAGCTTTCGCAGATAGCCGAATAGACCCAGCCGCTTGCCGCGTAATGACGGTCGAAGATGTTGTTGAAATGCACCGTGAGAACAGCTTCTTTCACCACTTTTTTAGGCTTGTAGGTATATCCCAGACTGACGTTTGCCACTGAATATTCCGGCAGCGAGCGGTCGATGTTCTCGGTGTTGTCGAGATACATCCTTGATACGTAGTTGGTATGCCAGGTGGCTTCAAAACCCTTGTGATGGAATGTCACGAAGCCGTTGAGAATCGTCGAAGGCGAGAACGCGAGCGTGGAATTGTCGTAATGAATGGTGGTATAGCCCGTCTCGCTGTCCCAGTCTTCCACCACCTCGTCGAAGTCTTTTATCTTGTTTTTGCTGAAAGCGGCGTTGCCTTCGATGGTGAGCCAGGGCGTCACGTTGAAGCCTATCTGAAGCTCTACACCGGCTCTGTAAGAATCTTTGATATTTGTGGTGAGAGCCTCGCCGATGTCGCTCACTGCGCCGGTCTGAACAAACTGGTCGGTGTAGTCCATGTAATAAAGGTTCATCCCGAAGGCGACTTTAGCGTTGTTATAGTTGTAACCCATCTCATAATCAGTGAGTTCCTCTGGACGAGGTGCCGGATACGAGCCGTTGTCGGTGAAGTTGTTACGCTCAGGCTCGCGATGGCTTTTCGCCACGGAAGCGTAGGCGCGATGGTTGTTTTTACTCCAGTTGATGCCGGCTTTCGGGTTGAAGAAATCGTATTCCTCATCAATATTCAAAGGTTGGTTGTAATAACCGCTTCCCTCTTCGTAGAACTTGTCGTTGATGCCGTTTGTCTTGTAATAAACGGTGCGCATCTGCACATCGCCGAAGACATCCCAGCTGTCGTTGAGATGATAAGTGGTTTTAACGAAATAGTTGTAGTCGATTTTCGACGCGTCACTGTCGTAATATTTGTAATCTCCGTTGGCGAGATATTTGTGTGCCACGCCTTCGTTTGCGATATAAGTGACGTATCCGAAATGGTTGCCGTCGAAGCCCTGGAATGATATGCCTCCGACGACGTCGAATTTCTTATCGCTGTATTTTGCTGTAAACACTGCTCCGTAGGTGTGCTGCGTGAGGCCTTTCTGACGGATGAAGTCGGTGCGTTTAACCTTGTTGCCTTCGCTGTCGGTGTAGGTCATGCCGAACTTCGAGAGCTTGTTGTTGTAACGGAACTCCTCGTAAAAGCCATATCCGTAGGTATAATGCAGCGACGCTGATGTTGACCAGTTGTCGTTGATTTCCCAAGCCATCGAGAGGATGTTATGGTCTTGCCAGAAGTTGTCGGTGGTGCGGTCCCAATAGCTGCCGTCGTTCAGCTGGTAGCGCGCGGTGACATAGTTGCCGTTCTCATCTTTAACGAAATTACCTTCTTCGTCGGTGACTAAGTATTCGTACAGCGAGTTGAATTGTCCGAGCCCCACGTTATACATGTCGCGGTACGTCTTGATGCCCGTGCTGATGTCGAACGAGCCGTCCATGAGGCTCATGTCGTTGCTGCCTGCCGTGACGCCGTTCCATGCCTGGCCGGTGTTCTCGAAGTTGCCGATGTTTTTATAACGGACGACGAAGTTGTTATCAAGCCATGACACGCCGCCGTAGTAGCTTCCACTGCGGCCTTGTGTGCCGTGGATGAAGCCGTCGGTGCTTGTCTCATGGTATGCGCCGTCGATGATGAGATGGTTCCACAACAGCCCTGTAGAGGCTTTCGCGCCGAAATTAAGGGTGTTGAACGAGCCGTAAGAGCCTGTTATCTCCGCACTTGGCACTATAGAAGGCGATGCTGACGAGAGTGCTATGGTGCCGCCGAAGGCGCCGTCGCCGTTGGTTGACGAGCCCACGCCACGCTGAATCTGCACGTTGCCGAGAAGCGAACTGTAGCTGTTCATGTTTGCCCAAAACACGCACTGGTCTTCCGGTGAGTTGAGCGGCACGCCGTCGAGGGTCACGTTGATACGCGAGTCGCCCGCGCCACGTATGCGCATATAGCTGGTGCCGGTGCCTACTCCGTTCTCGCTCCATGCGATGATGCCCGGCGTCCTCGAGAACAGGAACGGCAGCTCCTGACCGGTCTTGGAGAACTCGCCAAGCTCTGTTTTCTTGATGTTAGACACGGCGAAAGGAGCGTTTGACTGCACTTTCACGCCGCTGACCACCACCTCCTGGAGTATCTCCAGATTCGTGGTGTCGATAATCACACTTTCATTCTGCGCATTCACATTCGCCGCAAATAACAGCGCAGCGATACAAATAAAAATTCTTTTCATCTTGTTGAACTTTTAGTTAATAACAAATGTGAAGGGGAAAATTAGTAATATCCATCCCTACGCCGGCATTACCCGGATCAGGTTTTAGGGTATCATCTCAGCCCGCAAGGAGCACCCCTTGATTTCGGGCGCAAAGATACAAAAAAATTTAGAGTTTAGAGTTTAAAATTTTTTTTATCTTTGCAGAAATATATTTTGAAAAATGAAAAAGCATCTCATTATAATTCTTGCGTTGCTTTTTGCGCTCACGTCGTGCGACTCCGACTTGCGTCGCGCAAAACGCTATTACCGGCAGGCGCTGGAGGTTGCGGCAGCCGACCCCGACAGCGCGCTCATACTTATCGACAGCGTGCTCAATATCATGGTGTTTCTCGATGACGACATCCGCATGAACATGTCGCTGATGCAGGCCGAGGCGATTTTCACCCATCCCGACGGCGAAAGACGAGAGTTGTCTGACCGCATAAAGGCAAAGAAGATTTATACCATGCCCGAATTGGAGCGCTCCGCCAACTATTTTGCCGAAAAGAAAGACTACCGCAAAGCCTCCTGCGGCGCACTCTACAGCGGATATGTGTTAAGAAAACTTCGCGACGACGACGCTGCAATGGTATGTTTCAAAGACGCTGCGAAATATGCCGAGATTAATGGTGATTCACTGAGCTTCGCACGAGCGAATTATAATATTGCAAGATTGCTATATCAAAAGTTTCTTGATGAAGAAGCTTTGCCTGTTATAAAAACAGCCGATGCATATTTCGGCACTAATTATGATGAACGCGCATTGGCTAAAAATTTAATGTCATTGTCTTATTTTGATCAACTTGATTTCATTGGAGCCGAAAAATGTCTGGAACAAGGTTTGGCTTATGCTAATAAAAGCAATTCAAACTACGCGTGGCGTAAAATCATGAACAACTATTCAGTCTGTTACCGCGAGCAAGGAAAATTTGATGAGGCAATAGATTGTTTAAGACAAATAAAAACATGTGATACGACGACCAAAATCTTGCAATATTTAAATCTGGCGAAAACATTTACAAAATTCAATGAATATGACTCTGCCGGTATTTACTATCAAAATGTTCTTAATCTATTATCTGCAGCTGATATCAAATTTGAAACAACAGTTTCGACATACGCAGCCTTGTCAAATTTTACTGAATTGCAAAAAGATTATCTGCAATCATTGAGATATATGAAAATGTGTAGATGGTTTGAGTATCAATTCCAAGATTCACTGCGAAAAGACAACTTATATCATATTCAACGTCAATACGATTACGAGACCTTGCAAAACGACATGAACCGCCGTATAATTTCAAATTATCGGATTGAGATAATGCTGGCTGTGGTGGTGATCATCGTTTTAGCGGTAGCCCTTGTTTTGTATTACCGGATTATTCAAAATAACAAGAAAGAGGCTGAGATGAAAGCCACGCTTTTGAGGGTTATGAAAGATAACGAGGATCTTATCCAAGACAAATCTAATAGCTTATCAGAGAAATTAAGGTCGATGCAGCGTCTTGAGATTTTGACAAAAGACCAGAAAGACAAATATCTGCTGAGCAATCTCGAAAAAGAGATGTTTGGCGACAAAAAACATTGGGAGGTGATGACAGATTTGTTCAACACAATATATCCGGGACTTTATGATTCATTAAAAGAAAAATATCCCGATATGAGCGAGCTTGAGTGCCGGGTATATATGCTCTCCAACTTCAATCTCACGCGTCTCGACGAGGCTTTGCTCCTCGACGTGAGCACCAGCGTCCTTGACAAAGCCCGCGGCAAGGTGAAAAAACTCCAGGAACAAGAAAACCTGTTCACATCTATCATTAATTAGTTGTCCTGGGCGGCGCCCTTAACGCCATTAATGGCATTAATGGCGTTAAGGGCGCCGCCCAAAACCTTGGATTTTTTCAAAAAAAGTTTGGATAGCCCAAATTGTATCATGTTGTAAATCAATTCTTTATAAAATTTTTGCCAACAAATTTTTTGGATGGCAGTTTGGATGGGGCAATGTTGTGATACTTTTGCAATCGGAATTCCACAAAAAAAAGATTTCGAATAGTTAAAAGTATTACAACATGAAAAAAGTAGTTACATTAATTTTAGCAGGCTTCCTTAGCGCAGGTGCCATTGAAGCTGTAGCGATAGGACACCAAGACATTCCTGAACAAATCGAAACCCCTGATGATCCACCATCAGATTATTCTGTTGTTGTTTTACGTGGTAACTTGAACTACAATGTTGGTCCAAACTCCATTGAAGCATATCATAGTAAAAACTCGGTTCAAATCTGTTTCCACCAAAACTTCGGATATGTAAACATTACATTAATGAGTGAAAACGGCAGCGTGGTTTACAACAACACTGTTAACACTGCCGTTCAGCAAACGTTTTACATCCCTCTTTCCGGCACATCAAGTGGCAACTACACCTTAATATTAGACAATGCCAACGGCTATGCCGAAGGAGAGTTTGCAAGATAACAATACCTTTAATTAACAATATTTACTAATAAATCAAATTTCAAAACTATGTTAAAAAAATCAAAAATCGTTGCCACAATGGCGACATTGCTCATCGCAGCAGCAGGAGTGATCACAATTGAGGCCTGCAACAAGAAAAACGAAACTTCTGTTGAACCAACAACCGTACAAAACTACAGAAAACCACTCGCGACATACGACCACAACCATAGAACGATGACGTATTCCTTTGATTTGGAGAAAATTAATGCTGATTTCAACCGGAGTGTGTCAAAAACAAACGAAGGCAGATACATTGTTGAATCTATTGAGATTCTTGATGATGCTCCCACAGATGCTGAAGTTTGTCCTGAGATTAAAATTGTTGTAATTGACACAGAAGAAGAAACATCAACAACAACATGGCTCATGGATGCATTTGCTACAAAAAATGTTAATAATGGCAGTACCATATATTTCCTTGATATTGAAGTTGAAAGTGGCAATTATGCATTTGCAACTAACAATGAAGACGGGACCGTTGTGGCTTGTCAAGTGGTTAATGGTGAAATTAACAATATTAGTTACGCATCAGGTGAAGGTTGGAATCCAAGGTGGGCTATTTCATGCAAAGCCAAAAACCGTACAAATTGTAGAAAAATTAAAGTGGAACCACATTTTTGGTCTTGTACAGAATGTTCCAGTGGTGAATGCAATATGGAAGACTCTTGGCTTTTAAAATTTTTAACAGAGCTTGTAAGTATTTTTTAATTTTGTTGTTTGATGAAAAAAAATGTTTTGTTTTTAATGCTTGCCGTGTCGCTGTGTGGCTTCGCGGCAAGCCAAAACATCAGACCATATCAATTTAGCATCAAGACTGAAAAGAAGTTTTCAGCGCAAGCTAAAACAATGGCTGATAACAACCATTTCCTGTTTTTCACTTTCAATAAGGAAGTTAGACAGGACGGCAAATATTTGTGGGACAGGACTTATGACGTATTCATCGACCACGGCGATGACAATCTGGTTATGATTTGCGACCATGAGTTCGACAATTACTATCTTGTCACAAATGATTCCGTGTTGAATATAGACAAAGAAAGAAGAGATCTAACGATTTTCAGGAAAAAATCAAAATCCAGCGAGTTTTACGATGTCGGTGCAGAGAACTTTATTTCCCAAATCAAGGGCGTTGATTATTATCTCATACCTCTGAAAAAACATTGCAGGATGAAACATGGCGATTTACTCGTGGAAAGCAGTGACACTATCATTCGCGGAACAAGTTTTACTAAATATATAGGGCATTCTGGAATTAGATATTTGTATAACGAGGATACCGACAGATATGATATCCCATATGATGACATTTCTTTGGCTTATGTCAACAACGAAACTAACTATCTTGACAGCGTTTACACTACGAATATCACCGACAACGAATTTAAGAACGAGACTATAATAAAGGTGCTCAGCGTCAGTAATGATAATATGTATCCATTAATTGACTCAATATTTGATTTCACCAACAAATCGTATGTCGGCTATTCTGTCCACGACAATTTGAATCCTCCAGCAAGTATCTTGGGCACACGAAACACAAGCTTCACAGATGAAGTGCTCGATTTTCCGTTGGTGAGTTTGAATGGCGACACCACAACGATAAGAAAGGAAGAAAGTTGGTTGTTTCTTGACTTTTGGTTTATAGGATGCGGTCCGTGTGTGGAGAGTTTCCAGAAAATCAGACATGAGCAGGACTCGCTTGGCTATAGGATACTTGAACAGGAAGGCATAAAAATGCTGTTGATAAATGAATTCAGCGACAATGCGGAACTTATCATGGAAAGGATGGAGAAATACAATATCGATGACATAATCTACACAGCCAAGGGGTTCAACAAGGTTTATAAAGCTTCGCCATGTCCATATATAATCCTTGTTTCCCCGGACAAACAAAAAGTTTACGAAGTCGCAGGCAAAGTCGGTGACTGCTATCAAGAGCTTTTGAAAGCGAAAGAAAAATTTGAAATAAATATAAATAACTAACAATCATGAAAAGATTTGTTTTATTGATAAGTGCGATGCTTTTGACATTTGCAATCAATGCCCAAATCAAAGGGCACAACGGGGCTGTCATTGCATTTAGCAATACTATATACAGTTATGACACAATATCAAAAGGCTCTAATGGAGATTGTGTGTTTGAATTTACAAACATTGGCGATGAGCCACTTATAATAACATCGGCATTCTCATCATGTGGCTGCACTGTTCCGTCATGGCCGAAAGAACCTATTCTTCCCAACAAAAAAGGTGAGATAAAGGTCAAATACAACACTGAAAAAACCGGAAGCTTTTCAAAAGTCATTGTTGTGAAATCGAACTCGGCAGATAATGAAAAAACAATATTAAGAATAAACGGAGTGGTAATGAAAGAATGATGCTGATGCCGAAAAGCAAAAATAGAGTAGGCGCAATTAAAAATTCAAAATTATGGTCAAATTCAAATTATCAAACATGAAAAAACTCTTTTTATTCTCTATGCCATTAATGCCATTAATGCCATTAACGCCATTAATGCCATTAACGCCATTAACGCCCTTAACGCCGCTAAAAAGTTGCAGTTAAAAATTCAAAA